>OGDN01000127.1_pt1 | contig 145817 bp, 120 predicted proteins | sample 1570271 | NCBI WGS metagenome assembly OGDN01 (sample SAMEA4384481, study PRJEB24528) | human gut metagenome
GTATAATATTGGCTGCTCTTCATTTTATTGTGGCTGGAGATGGTATCAGAGATTTATCCTGATAGTGTTCGGCCACTTCCGACCACCACGTAACAACATTTTCTATATTTTTATCACTTGGGTCATTTTTGAATGCATCCGCCTGATAAGCTATAATGGGAATAATCCCATTATCAAGGCAGTCCCGAATCTGCCGGTCAAGTCCCTCCAACAGTTCTTGGTCCACTTTGTCCGCAATACGGATTCTTACATGCGAAATCCCCGCCACCGCAAAATCCACAGCCGACTGTCTGTTATAGTATTTGCGCCCCTGATTTGTTTTTGACCAATCCACATCCATTCCCTTTCCCAGAAGGGTTTTATACCCTCAAAGAGAAGGTGTTTTTCTTGTAAGAGAGTACACCTTCTTTTTGTAATTTACTCAATTCACTAGATAGAGCACTTCGGTCTGCATTCAGATAATCTGCCAGCCCTTGTCTATCGTAAGGGATTGTAAATGTGTTAGAGCCAGCGTGCATAGATTCGCTAGACAAGTAATTAAGTATCTTGTCACGTAAATTTTTCTTAGAAACATGATCTATTTTGTTCATCAATCTTACATTTTTTCGTGCTATTATCTCTAAAAGGTTATGAATCAATCTTGTATGGAAACTACAAGATGAAGAACAGGTTGTAACAATATGATTTATATTGAAAAGCATGACGGTGAGATTTTCATTAGCAATAACACTGATTTGAGCAGGAACACTGCTGATGCAGGCATAGCTTTCGCCATAGAGCATTCCTGATGACAGCTCTGTAATAATATTGCGATTTCCCCAAACATCATCATTTATTATGAGAGCCTGACCAGATAGAATCATGCCGATAGTTTGTATCTTATCTCCACTTCTTAACAGATATTCGCCTTTTGAATAATTTTTAATGCTGACAGATAGACATTTAAGCATTGGAAGAATTTCTGCTTCTGAAATTCCTTGAAACAAAGGTGTATTCTTTAAAATGTTAATATATTTTTCCATGAGATTTTTCATCCTTCTTTTTATCTTTTCCTTAGTATATCACAAAAGTTGAAAATAATACGAAAATGTTGCCTAGACAACAGAATGATTAATGTAAGTTTGATATAGTTCCATTAAGCAACAAAAGATGATGAATAAAGCAATAGAAAAGGAGAAGAACATGGAAAATAAGATGTTTTGTTATCAATGTGAACAGACAGCAGGATGCACAGGATGTACCGGAAATACAGGAGTATGCGGAAAGTCTGCCAATACTGCAAGATTACAGGATGAGCTTACAGGCGCATTAATTGGACTTGCTCGTGCAACTGAGGGTAATGAGCAGCTTGTAACTGAAGAGATGAATCAATTAGTTCTTGAGGGATTATTTACAACTATTACAAATGTAAACTTTAATGATGAAACATTAAAGCTTTTAATTGATAAGATAGAAGATACAAAAAAGAAATTAGTACCAAATTGCTTTACATGCTCTGACTCATGTGGAAGAAACAATAATTTTGATATGAGTACTCTCTGGACTACTGATGAAGATATTCGTTCATTAAAATCCTTAATACTTTTTGGAATTCGTGGAATGGCTGCATATGCATATCATGCAAGTGTGCTTGGATATACCGATGAAACAATCAGCAAATTCTTCTATAAGGCACTTTTTGCAATCGGAATGAAAGATTGGGGAATGGATAAACTACTTCCTATCGTATTAGAGGTTGGAAAAGTTAATTTAAGATGTATGGAGCTTTTAGATCAAGCAAATACTACAACTTATGGAACTCCTGTACCAACAACGGTACCTCTTACAATTGAAAAAGGACCATTTATTATTATTACAGGTCATGATTTAAAAGATTTACAACTTTTATTAGAGCAGACAAAAGATAAGGGAATCAATATCTATACACATGGTGAAATGCTTCCAGCACATGCATATCCAGAACTCAAGAAGTACTCTCATCTAAAGGGAAACTTTGGTACAGCATGGCAGAATCAGCAGAAAGAGTTTGATAATATTCCTGGAGCAATTCTGTATACAACGAACTGTCTTATGCCTGTAAAACCAAGCTATGCAGACAGAGTATTTACAACAGAAGTTGTATCTTATCCAGAAATTGTACACATAGGAGAAGAAAAGGATTTTACACCAGTTATTGAAAAGGCACTCGCCTTAGGTGGATATACCAAAGATCAGCATATGACTGGAATTAATGGTGGAATACAGGTAACAACTGGTTTCTCACATGGAACTGTATTATCTGTAGCAGATCAGGTGATTGAAGCGGTAAAGAATGGAGATATTAAACATTTCTTCTTGGTTGGTGGATGTGATGGAGCCAGAGTAGGAAGAAATTACTACACAGAGTTTGTAAAACAGTCTCCTGCAGACAGCATTATTTTGACGCTTGCATGTGGAAAATACAGATTCAATGATTTAGATTTAGGAACAATCGGAGGACTTCCAAGAATCATGGATATGGGACAGTGTAATGATGCTTATAGTGCAATCAAGGTCGCAATCGCTTTAGCAGAAGCATTTGAATGTGATGTGAATGAACTTCCGCTATCGATGGTACTTTCATGGTACGAGCAGAAGGCTGTATGTATTTTACTTACGCTTCTTTATCTTGGAATAAAGAACATTCACATAGGACCAACATTACCAGCATTCATTTCGCCAAATGTGCTGAATTTCCTGGTAGAGAATTATGGGCTTTCTCCAATTAGCACACCTGAAGAGGATATAAAAAAGTTATTAAATAAATAATCATGAGGGAACCAAACAAAATAGGTGAAAGGTGGTAAAATACATAGTACATTGTTTCATGACTTAACTAAAGAAGAAAAAATAGCAAATGCTGAAAAGGCAGTCGAAGAATCTTTAAAAAAAGAAGAAAGATCCGAAATGAAAATTATGCCGGATGCGTATGTCAGAAAACATGAGCTTGCAAAAGCACTCAGAGAAACAAAGGGGCATCCTCTTTATTCTTTTACAGAAGAAAATGAGAAGTTTAGTAAAGAAATATCAGATATTAGAGGTGCACTAGAAAAGGGCGAAGATGTAAGCAAAAAAATATCAGATTTTAGACAAATAGCAATACACTATGCAAAAAAGGGTGATTTGATTTATCCACTCCTTAAAGTTCGCTATGAAATTTCAGGGCCATCGGATGTTATGTGGACTGTTGATGATGAAATCAGAGATGAATTAGCAGCAATAGATAAAGAAAGCAATCATGACGAAGAATGGATTAATAGAGTACAGGCTGTTTTAACAAGAGCGGATGAAATGATTTATAAAGAGAATAATATATTGTTCCCTATCTGCGCAGTGAATTTTACAGTCGAAGAATGGTATGGAATCTATGAAGATGCCAAAGACTATGCATTAGTGTATGGCATTGAGAATAGATGGGAAGAAGCAGAAAAATATGTGCATGATAAAAAGAATCGTCATAAGGCGGCTATTAATGAAGGTGAAATAGTAATGGGAGGTGGACATATGAGTGTAGCACAGCTGGAAGCTATGCTTAATACATTGCCAATAGAGATTACATTTATCAATGATAATAATATAAATCGTTTCTTTAACGAAGGAGCGAAAGTGTTCAAACGACCTGGCATGGCAATTGACAGAGAAGTATTCTCTTGTCATCCGCCTAAGATAGAGCCAATGGTTCGTTCCATTATAGAAAGTTTTAAAAATCATACTAGGGATAGCGTTCCGGTCTGGATGGAAAAGCAAGGAAAACCATTTTTAGTAACTTATTATGCAGTGAGAGACAAAAAAGGTATTTATCTTGGAACTGTAGAAGTGGTACAGGATATGCAGTTTGCAAAAGAGCACTTTACAAGCATTTGAGGCTAAGTATATTATCAAAAATAATGTTATTCCAATGTATATATTGTATGTAGAGAAGACTAATATGATGTAACGCTTTCCTTGACCTTATATAGATTATTAGGTATAATTTATAAGTATATTTAAAAAAAGGGAAGGTTATGAAATGAACGAAAATCGTAATTCATTCAAGGGCTCTATAGGGTTCGTCCTTGCGGCAGCGGGTAGTGCTGTAGGACTTGGTAACATATGGAGATTTCCTTACTTGGCAGCTAAAGATGGAGGAGGATTATTCCTCGTTATTTACATTGTTTTAGCATTAACATTTGGTTTTACTCTACTCACAACAGAAATTGCTATTGGACGAAAGACAAAGCAGAGTCCGCTTACAGCTTACAGCAAGTTAAAGAGTAAGTGGAAGCCACTGGGTATTATTGCGTGTATTGTACCTATTATGATATTACCATACTATGTAACAATCGGTGGATGGGTACTTAAGTATCTTCTTGTTTATATTACAGGTAATGGACATGTAGCAGCACAGGACGGATATTTCTCAGGATTTATCGGTCAGACAGCAGAGCCAATCATAATGATGCTTGTGTTTACAATAATTGTTGCATTTATTATATTCCGTGGTGTTAACAGTGGTATTGAATCATCATCAAAGATAATCATGCCATTACTTATTGTGCTTGTTCTTGGTGTATCTGTATATTCACTTACAATTTCATATACAGACATTGATGGCACAACAAGAACAGGTTTACAGGGATTAGGTGCTTATGTAATTCCTAACATGAAAGGAATTACTGTTAAGCAGTTCTGTACAGTTCTTATGGATGCAATGGGACAGCTTTTCTACAGTTTAAGTGTTGCTATGGGTATTATGATTGCATATGGTTCATATGTAAGTGATGATGCTAATCTTGGAAAGTCAATTAACCAGATTGAGATATTTGATACATTAGTTGCATTTCTTGCAGGTGTAATGATTATTCCTGCTGTATTTGTATTCATGGGAAGAGACGGAATGACAGCATCAGGTCCAAGTCTTATGTTTATTTCTCTTCCTAAAGTATTTGATTCTATGGGATTTGCAGGAAATGTAATTGGTGCAATATTCTTTGCAATGGTATTCTTTGCAGCCCTTACAAGTGCTGTTTCAATTATGGAAGCTATTGTTTCAAGCTTTATGGATGAGTTTAAGTTAAGCAGAAACAAGGCTACTGCAATAGAAACTGTAATTTGTATAGCTGTTGCAGTTATCGTATGCTTAGGATATAACAAGCTGCTATTTGATATTAAGCTTCCTAACGGAGTACATGCACAGGTGCTTGATATTATGGATTATGTCAGCAATAATGTACTTATGCCAATAGTTTCTATAGGAACATGTATACTTATTGGATGGATACTTAAGCCAAAGACTGTTATAGATGAAGTTGAGAAAACAGGAATTAAGATGGGAAGAAAGGAACTTTATACAGTTATGGTAAAGTGGGTTGCTCCAATTCTTTTATTCCTTCTTCTTCTTAAATCACTTGGAATTCTTACTATAATCTGATACAGGTAGGATTTACAGCTTACTAATGTTTCTGCAAGAGGTTAATAAATGATTAATAAAAAGTTTTGTATAACAATGTCTGGTCTTGTGACTGCATCCATGATGTTGACAGGGTGCAGTTCAATGTTCAGTAATCCAATGAAATATGTTATAAGTCAGGATGAGACAAGGCAGGAACAGACTGAATCACAGAATGATACAGGGAATAATGATACTTCTTCTGATGAACAGATTTCACCAGAAGAAGATAATGATAATCAGGGAATATATATACTTGGTACAGATAAGATGTCTGATTATTCAGTGTCAGGTATGTTAAAGGCTGTTAAAGAAATTAGTGAAAATATTGACGATGATAAGACAAAAGGAATAATACTTATCGGAGAAGAACAGTATATTGATTATATTTCATATTTTATAGCATTGACTGTTGAGGATAAAAAGCCGTTGGTTATAATTAAGAATCTTAATGATGATACAAAGCAGGCAGCACTCATATCACAGGTTAAGTCATATATCAATGGAGAGACAGAATCACTGCCACAGGATTGTATGGTTAACAAGAATGTATCTGATGTATTTGACATTTCTTCTGTTAAAGCATTGCCTGATGTGGATATTTTTTATGATTATATAGGTGCTGATATGGATGAATTATCCAAGAAAATCTATATCAGCAATGGAATGGTAATAATACCTTCAACAGCTGGTGCTGATATATCAAGTGAAACTTATGAAATTATATCACAGAAGAATATTGCACCGGTGGTTATCACATGCAGTAAAGATGTTTTAGATACCAAGATTAAAGACAACTCAGCGGATAATATTTATTATACAGATTTAGAACCATATAAGGCACGTTTAATGCTTATGTTTTTACTGAATAAAAATAGTGATTCTGATTCTATAAAAAATGCTTTGATTAAGGCAGATTAAAACATCATTTATTGAAAGAATATCAATATTGTGGTATTCTGTCAGTATAAGATTTAGCTAGTAAAAGATTGGAGAATATAATGGATTCAACAAAGGCACAGGATATTACAAGACATATTTTTAAAGATGAGGATAAGGGCTGTGAATATATTAAGAACCTTGCTTTATCTGACAGTGTTGAAGTACTTACAAAAATTATTCCTGCATTAATTAATGAAGCGGAAGAAAAGAAGAATGTTAATGATGCTGGTTACTTTAGCTGGCTTAATGACATTTACCGTAAAATTGTTATTGAAAAGCTTATGAATGCAGAACATTTATGGACTATATACTGCGATAATACAGGCTATCCATATGTTGTAGATAATGATATTGTTGTACTTTATGATTATGCTAATCATCTTAAAGTTGAAGAAAGACTTAAAAAATATGGCTTCAGTATTTCATTTGGCATAGAAGATGGTCAGGGTATTATGTCTGAAGTTGGACATATGTACAGAAATGGTATTAAGAATATCAGATTTATAGATGGCAGGGACAATATGCTTACTATATCAAGAGAAGAAATTGCAACATATGATATGTTTTTTAAGGATGAATATGTTACTAACCCTGCATTACAGAATGCACTTATTTCTTTCTTTCAGGAATTCAGAAAAGATAAAGTTGATGATAATTCACCAGTTCTTGCATCTAAAGAGACAGATTTAAAGGTAGCACTCCGCAATGCAGATTTTATGGTTCCTTGTACTAAGGAAGAAACAGATGATTCTGTTTCGATTGCACATCCTTATGTGGATATAACTGATAAGGTAGAGCATAAAGAAGGCGAGCAGGTTTTGGCACTTCCTGTATTTACAGATGGTATAGAGCTTGATAAATGCTATTTTGATAAACATGAGAATATGTTATATACATATATGGAACTGTTGAAGTCAGTGACGGAGATTGGTGCATCAGGAATAGTTATTAATCCATTAGGTGTGAGTTATTATGTTCCACTTGATATTATGAAAAAGATAATAGCTGATTAGATATAGCAGGGCATGTGGCGAAGGAGGAAGTTCTATGGCAGATATGAATGTTAATTATATTAATCCATTTTTAGAGGCTGCGATTGCAATAGTTAAAGACGCCTGTCAGGTGGAATTAAAAATAGGAAAGCCATATGCCAAAATGGTTGAACTGACAGAGGGTACGGTGGTAATCCTTATAGGTGTAACCGGAGAGATGAGAGGTCAGGTGGTATTATTGATAGATGAAAAGAAAGCGTGTGAGATTGCTTCGCGTATGATGATGGGCATGCCTGTTCCGGAATTAGACGATATGGCTATAAGTGCAATTAGCGAGCTTGGTAATATGATAATGGGTAATGCTGCAACAGTATTTTCAGTTAGAAATATAGGTATTGATATTACTCCTCCAACGGTTGGACGGGGAACTGGAAAGATAGATACGATGTATTCCAAGAACATTGCAATACCATTACTTACAGATGATTCGGAAGTATTCATGGAAATGAATATTGCAATGAAAATTGGCTAGAATTATTATGAAACTACAAGACACACTGGTATATGCTGGTGTGTCTTTTTCTAGGATTAAGTATAGGAGGATGTAATGGAAAGAGTATATATTTCAATTGATCTTAAATCATTCTATGCAAGTGTTGAATGCGTTGAAAGAGAATCAGACCCGCTTACCACTAATCTCGTTGTAGCTGATGAATCAAGAACAGCCAAAACAATATGTCTTGCAGTTACTCCTTCTCTTAAGAAATATGGACTTTCCGGACGAAGCAGGCTTTTTGAGGTAGAACAGAAGGCAAAAGAAATAGAGGAACGCACAGGAAAAAAGCTTGAATATATAGTAGCAGTTCCAAGAATGGGGCTTTATATAGAATATTCATCAAAGATATATTCTATATACCTTAAATATTTCAGCAAGGATGACATAACTGTATACAGTATTGATGAAGTATTTATTGATGCAACGGATTATATGAAGCTGTATAATATGACAGCAAGACAGCTTACCGCAAAAGTTATAGAGGATGTGTATGATACGACAGGGATAACGGCTACGGCAGGAATTGCACCTAATCTGTATCTGTGCAAGATAGCAATGGATATAGTTGCAAAGCATATACAGGCAGACAGCAAGGGCGTGCGTATCGCAGAATTAAGTGTTAATGATTACAGAAAAATGTTATGGGGTCATACACCTCTTACTGACTTCTGGAGGGTTGGACCAGGAATATCAAGACAGCTTGAAAAACATGGGATAAAGACTATGGGGGATATTGCGAGAATGTCTCTTGAAGATGAGGACTGGCTGTATAAGCAGTTTGGTGTAGATGCAGAGATTCTAATAGACCACGCATGGGGATATGAACCGTGTACAATTGCAGATATTAAGAAATATAAGCCCAAGGCGAGCAGCCTGTGTTCAGGACAGGTGTTAAAAGAGCCATATACATTTGAAGACGCAAGAATAGTAGTTGGAGAGATGGCAGATGAGCTTGCATTGGATTTAGTTGATAAAGGTTTTGTGACTGATTCGATTACGTTAAATGTAACTTATGACAGGGTAAATGTTGATAAAGGAACTTACAAGGGTGAAATCCATGTGGACAGATATGGAAGGGAAGTTCCACAAGGACTTAATAAATCTGTTTCACTTACGACATGTACATCTTCATCAAAACAGTTAAGAGAAGCTTTTCTTGATATATATGATAAATACACTAACAGAAAGCTGTATATCAGGAAGTTAAATCTTACAGTTGCCAATCTTACTAATGAGGGGTTTCAGCAGTTTGATATGTTTACAGACCAGACACAGCTTGAACGCGAAAAGAAGATGCAGCATGCAATGCTTGATATTAAGAAAAAATATGGTAAGAATGCGGTGATGAAAGCTAATAATCTGCAGAACAAGGCGACTGCAATTGAAAGAAACGGTCAGATTGGAGGTCACAGGGCATAGCTTATGGGAAAATATGATGATATAATTAATATGAAATGGCCGGTACCGAGTAAAAGACCAAGAATGGATATGGAAAGCAGAGCTAAGATATTTCTGCCTTTCTCAGCATTGAAGGGTCTTGGCAATGCTATTGATGAGCAGAATAAAACCAAAGATAATATGAGAGAATATGAATATTTTGACGAGGAGAATAAGGGAGAAGAATTTTATGAGTAATACAATGAAAGAAAATAAAATGGGTACAATGCCTGTTAATAAGTTGCTTATTAATATGGCTCTGCCAATGATGATATCAATGCTTGTACAGGCACTGTATAATATTGTTGACAGTATATTTGTTGCAAGAATAAGTGAGGAAGCGCTTACAGCGGTTTCAATGGCATTTCCAATGCAGAATCTTATGATTGGTGTTGCAGGCGGCGTGGGTGTAGGTACTAATGCGCTGCTTTCAAGGGCATTAGGAGAAGGAAGGCATGAAGAAGCTGATAAGATGGCTGTGCAGGGTATATTCATAACGGCTTGCAGCTATATAATATTTCTTGCCATAGGGCTTTTCTTTGCCAGAGAGTTTTTTGTTATTCAGGGTGCTAATGAAGTGATAGCTGACTATGGTTATGATTATCTTTCAGTTATTCTTATAGTCAGCTTTGGTTGTCTGTTCCAGATGATATTTGAGAGGTTATTACAGGCTACAGGAAGAACATTTTACAGCATGATTACACAGGGTACAGGTGCAATAATTAACATTATTCTTGACCCGATACTTATATTTGGTCTGCTTGGTGCACCAAAGCTTGGTATTGTAGGTGCAGCAGTAGCTACGGTTGCGGGCCAGATTGTTGCAGCCGTTATGGCAGTGATATTTAATATTAAGGTTAATAAAGAGATACATATTACTTTTAAGGGATTCAGACCATCAGGAAAAAGAATTTGCAATATCTTATTCATAGGAATTCCATCAGTTATTATGATGGCAATTGGTTCTGTTATGACATTCTGCATGAATAAGATTCTGGTTGTATTTACATCAACAGCGGTTGCTGTATTTGGTGTGTATTTTAAGCTGCAGAGCTTTGCATTTATGCCAATATTTGGTATGAACAGTGGAATGGTTCCTATAATAGCTTTTAATTATGGGGCCAAGAGAGAAGACAGAGTTATACAGACACTTAAGCTTGCAGTAATGTATGCAGAGATAATAATGATACTTTTTATGATTGCAGTTCAGATATTCCCGGTTCCAATGCTGTCAATATTTAGTGCATCGTCAGATATGATACGAATGGGAGTTCCTGCTTTAAGGACTATATCAATAAGTTTTATATTTGCAGGAATATGTATTATATGCAGTTCGTTCTTTCAGGCACTTGGAAGCAGCATATACAGCATGCTTGTATCATTTGTAAGACAGATTATATTCCTTGTGCCATGTGCTTATATTTTTTCGAAAACAGGGAATGTTAATCTTGTATGGTGGGCATGGCCTATTGCAGAGCTTGCTTCAGTCGCGTTAAGTGTATTCTTCTTTATCAGGGTAAGAAAGAAGAAGTTCGCATTTATGGAACAGTAACGGATATAATTCAGAAAGATGAGGATAAGATATGAACAGACATATAGAAAAAGCTAAAGAACTCCGTTCACCTGAAAAATGTTATAACTGTGCAGAAACTATTATGATGGCTTATGCTGATGATCTGGGATTGAGTGAGACACAGGCAGAATGTCTTGGATGTAATTTCGGCGGAGGTATGAAATGTGGTGGAACATGTGGTGCAATTACCGGAGGGCTTATGGTGCTTGGAGCATTGGGAGTAAGCAGCCCGGCTGTTGTTGGTGCATTTCAGAGAACTATCAGGGATAACCACGATGGAATGACTAACTGTGCGGACCTTTTAAGAGATAATGCTTTAAAGGGTGGCGAAAAAAAGGCGCATTGTGACAGTATGATTATGGAATCAATAAGGCTTATTGATGAGCTGGCTGATAAAGGTAAATAAAACGCAGTTAAATTATTGATAATATTTATCAATAACAAGTAGTGAATTATATAGTAAAATGTGATAAAGTAAGCATGGTTAGGGCATTCTAACCGATGCTTGCTTTTTTTGTGCCGTAAAACGATAAAATATCATATATTGACACAAAATTTTGAAGTGGTAATATAATGAATATATGAACGATTGTTCATATAAGAATATGAAAAAGTGAGTCTGAAGGAGGCAAATATGTTTTTGGAGATTAAGGGAATCAAAAAGCATTATGGAGAAGGCGAGAGCCGTGTGGAAGTACTGAATGGTATTGACATAGAAGTTAATAAAGGGGAAATCGTTGTATTACTTGGTCCATCAGGTTCTGGTAAGTCAACACTGCTTAATATAATTGGTGGTATTGACGATGCAGACGAGGGTTACATATCAATAGATGGCGAAAAGACAGCAGATATGAATGAGAAGCGTCTCACACAGTATAGAAGAAAGCATCTCGGATATGTTTTTCAGATGTATAATCTTATACCTAACCTTACTGTAAGAGAGAATATTGAGGTTGGTGCTTACCTAAGTGATAAGGCACTTGATACAGATGAGATTCTTAATACATTAGGACTTTCAGACCATGCTGATAAGAAGCCTAATCAGTTATCAGGCGGACAGCAGCAGAGAACTTCAATAGGAAGAGCACTTATTAAAAATCCAGATATCCTGTTGTGTGATGAGCCCACAGGAGCACTTGATTACAACACATCTAAGGATATTTTAAAGCTTATTGAAGACGTTAATAAGAAGTATGGTAATACTATAATAATAGTTACACATAATGACGCTATCAAAAATATGGCAGACAGGGTTATTACATTAAGAGATGGCAGAATCCGTAAGAACTATGTTAATGATAATAAGATTGCAGCAGCAGACCTTGAATGGTAAGAGAGGAGTTAAGTATGAGAAATCCTTTAAATAAGCGTCTGCCAAGAGAATTAAAACATGACTTTGGTAAATATCTTGTTATATTCTTATTTATGGTTATGATGATTTCGTTAGTAAGCGGATTCCTTGTAGCAGACAACAGTGTTAAGCACTCATATGATGAGGGCTTTAATAAATATAATCTTGAAGATGGTCATTTTACATTAGATAAAGAGCCTGACAGTTCTCTTATAAAAGATATTGAGAATAAGACTGACAGCAAGCTTTACGACTTAAGATATTTTGAGGAAGATGAGGCTGACAGCGGTGATACAATCAGAGTGTATAAAGACAGGACAAAGGTTAATCTTGAGTGTGTTATGGAAGGCGAAATGCCTGCTGCTGATAACGAAATAGCACTTGACCGTATGTATGCACAGAATGCAAAGATTAAGATTGGCGACACAATTAAGCTCGCAGGAAAAGAATTAAAGGTTACCGGTTTTGTTGCAGTTCCTGATTACAGCTGCCTTTTTGAGAATAATTCAGACATGATGTTTGATTCAACTAATTTTTCCGTTGCTGTTATGACTGATAAGGGCTTTGAAAATGTTTCAAGCAATCATGTCAAATATAATTATGCATGGAAATATAACAAAGAGGTTACAGGAGATAAGGCTGAAAAAGAGGCTTCTGAAGATTTTCTTGAAAATCTTGGCGATATTATCAAAGAATATGATACAAAGCTTATAATGAGTGGTAATACGGATATTATCAGTGTTTCTGATTATCTTCCAAGATACACTAACAAGGCTGTTAATTTCACAGGAGATGATATGGGGTCAGATAAGGCAACAATTATGCTTTTTGATTATATTGTAGTGGTTGTAATTGCATTTGTATTCGCTGTTACAACATCTAACACAATCAGTCAGGAGGCAGGGGTTATCGGAACTCTTCGCGCATCAGGTTATAAGAGAAGTGAGATTGTAAGACATTACATGGTCCTTCCTGTTGTTGTAACACTGGTTGCTGCTGTTGTTGGTAATATACTTGGCTACACTCTCCTGGAGAAGTTTTTTGTAAATGTGTATTATAACAGCTACAGTCTTTGTACTTACACGACACTGCTTAATGCAGAAGCATTTGTTGATACGACAGTTATTCCAATTATCATTATGTTTGTTGTTAATCTTATTGTGCTTGAAAAGAAGCTCCGGCTTTCTCCACTTAAATTCTTAAGGCATGAGCTTACTAACAGAAAAAGAAAGAAGCTTATAAAGTTAAGCCACAAGCTTCCTTTCATGACAAGATTCAGATTAAGGATAATGTTCCAGAATATACCTAATTATCTGACATTGTTCTTAGGAATACTGATTGCAGGTGCACTTGTTGTATTCAGCATCATGTTTGAACCGCTTATTGATGATTATGCTGATGTTGTTAAGAAGTCACAGATATGTGATTATCAGTATGTGTTAAAAAGTCAGGCAGAAACTGATGTTTCTGGTGCAGAAAAGTACTGTGTGACATCGCTTGATACAACTGACGAAAAATATATGACAGACGATATCATGATATATGGTATTCAGGATAACAGCAGGTATGTTGATGTGGATATCAAGGATGATGAGATACTTGTATCTAATGGTGTAATGGTCAAATACCGACTAAAAAAGGGTGATACATTTAAACTGAAAGATCCGTATTCAGATAATGAGTATGAATTCACAATAGCAGGAAGTTATAAATATGATGCTGCACTTGCAGTATTCATGACAAGAAAAAACTTTATTGATACATTTGACAAGGCTGATGATTACTTCACTGGATACTTCACAGACAAGAAGCTCACAGATATTGATGATAAATATGTTGCTTCAATAGTTACATATGAAGACCTTATCAAAGTGTCTAACCAGATGAAGGTTTCAATGGGCGAGATGATGTATATACTGAAGTATTTTGGAATTATAATGTTCGTGCTTCTTATGTATCTGTTATCTAAACAGATTATTGAAAAGAATGCGCAGTCAATTTCTATGACTAAGATTCTTGGCTTTAAGAATGGAGAGATTGGCGGACTGTATATAGTTGCAACTTCGATTATGGTAGTTATATCACTGGTTGTTTCTGTACCTATAGTAAATGCTATGCTTAAATGGACATTTTCATCATATCTGTACACTTCGATGACAGGATATATTCCTTATATGGTAAGAAGAAGCTGTTTTGTTGAGATGGTTATTCTTGGAATTGTATGCTATGCGGTTGTTGCTGTGCTTCAGCTTGTGAAGATTTCTAAGATTCCTAAGACGGATGCATTGAAAAATGTAGAGTAAGGGTTTTGTGGTGTATTGCACTTCAGACACGCTCCCGCTCGTGGAAGTGCGCAGCGGTACTAAGTTCACTGCTCCCTTCGGGAGTGCGTTCACTAAGTGCCGGCGCACTTCCAACGGTCTGAAGCTGCAACACACCATAAAACAGGCCTGCCTGGGCGTGGGCTCAAGCTTGTTTCCCTTTGGGAAACATCGCTTCCTTGTTGACCGGAAGGTTTTGTTGTGGGATGGGCTCGTTCCCCTTTGGGGAACATCGCTTCCTTGATGTGATACCTATAGGTAGTCGTATTATCGATGGATTTATAGGTGAAAATATGGAAAAATCTTGTATTATTATGTTTTTTATGTAGAAACCTATAAGACAGTTAATAGTGGACCGTCTTATAGGTGTTTTTTTGCTGTAAATTATTGGAATAAGTGAAAAAGTACCTATATGTGCTTATGAAAAATGATATTTATAGGAACGGTAATTCCACATGAATAAATCTATACGAAAATAAAAATCACATAAAAGAATCCACATGAAAATAAAAGCGGCATAAACCAAGAGGTTATAAGCAAAATTAAGCTTATTTCACAATGATAAGCAGGAATCTCTATATAGAAATCATGTTGACGCCACAAGAATGTATATATATAATTACCTATGATAATTAACAAAGATAATCAATTCTATAATTATATAGCTTAAGGAGACGAATGTATTATGAAACCAGACAAGATTAAGAGAATGCTGGATGCCTGTTATCTGGCTAAAAGGATTAGGAAACTGCTGCCGGAGCTGCCAGATGGGGTTGCGCCTGCTTATATCCAGTATATTGATGTGATTCATCATCTGTTAGAGAGAAATGACTGTGTCAAGGTTTCGGACATCAGTGACTGGCTTAATCTGCCAAGACCAGGTGTTACCCGTACTGTCAAGGAAATGGAAGCTAAGGGATATCTTAAGAAGACTACTTCACAGGAAGATGCAAGGATAACTTATATTACGGTTACAGATAAGGGTGAAGAGTTGTCTAAGAAATATGATGCTGACTATTACAGCCGGCTTAGCAAATATCTTACGGATATTAGTGATGAAGAGGCTGATTCTATGATCGAAACTATTAACAAATTCTACAAGGTGATGAGCGAAAGGAAAGTTGACATTGAATAATTCAAAATCAGATTTTACACAGGGAAGTATATTAGGGAAGCTGATTCCTTTTATGATGCCAATACTTGGGGCATTAATATTACAGGCAGCATATGGTGCAGTTGACTTGCTTGTTGTTGGAAGATTTGGAACTACTGAAGGCCTTTCAGCAGTATCGACAGGAAGCCAGGTACTTAATTTAGTTACATTTGTTATAACACAGTTTGCAATGGGTGTTACAGTGCTTATTGCAAGATATATTGGTGAGAAAAGACCGGAGCAGATAGGCGCTCTGATAGGCGGAGCTATTGTTGTGTTTACAATGATTTCAGTGGTGCTTTTCGTTGTTATGATTATTTTTTCAAAACAGATTGCAGTTATAATGCAGGCACCGAAAGAAGCAGTAGGTCTTACATCTGTATATGTAAAAATATGTGGCTCAGGAATATTCTTTATAGTTGCATATAATCTTCTTTCAGCAATATTCAGGGGACTTGGAGACAGCAAATCACCTCTTATATTCGTTGCAGTTGCATGTGTTATTAATATTGTGGGTGATCTTGTTCTTGTTGCAGGGTTTAACATGAATGCTGCCGGAGCTGCTATTGCGACAGTCGCAGCACAGGCGGTAAGTGTTGTATTTGCACTTGTATTACTTTTTAAGAGAAAACTTCCGTTTAAGATAACTAAGAAAGATTTCTCAATTAACAGACATTGCAGAAGAGCATTAAAGGTCGGACTTCCACTTGCATTACAGGAATTTCTTACACAGATTTCATTCCTTGCTTTATGCGCATTCGTTAACAGACTGGGATTACAGGCATCGTCAGGATATGGTGTTGCATGTAAAATAGTTAATTTTGCAATGCTCATACCAAGCTCACTTATGCAGTCAATGGCGTCATTTGTTTCACAGAATGTCGGTGCAGGCAATGAAAAGAGAGCAAAGAAGACGATGTTTGCCGGTATTGGTGTTGGACTTGTGATAGGCTGTATAGTATTCCTGTTTGTAATGTTTAAGGGTGACCTTCTCACAGCAATATTTACAACTGACGAGGCTGTTATCCAGAATGGATATGATTACCTTAAGGGATTTGCATTAGAGACGATTGTTACTGCGATATTATTCAGTATGATTGGATATTTTAATGGTCATGACAAGACGGTATGGGTAATGATTCAGGGCCTTACACAGACACTGCTTGTCCGTCTGCCATTTGCGTATTATATGAGTATACAGCCTGATGCGAGCCTTACTAAGATTGGTCTGGCTGCTCCTGTAGCAACTATTTTTGGAATTGTGTTAAATGTGGTATTCTATATCTGGTGTAACAGAAAAGATAAAAAATATATGTAATATTTGTAGAATATTTGCTACATTTCATCAAGCATGTTATAATAACTGACATTAATATAAAGGAAGATTTCTGAAAAAGAAATAAGGTCAGATTATGTTGACATACTCGTTTGAAAACATTGGAAAAGAATCAATATATGAATATTTATACAAATGTATCAAAAAAGATATAATAGAAGGCAGACTTGTTAAGGGTGAGCATCTTCCTTCAAAGAGAATGCTTGCTGTCAATCTTGGAATAAGCACCATAACAGTAGAGAATTCATATGGACAGCTTATGAGTGAAGGATATATATATTCTGTTCCTAAGAAGGGCTATTATGTATCGGATATTTCAGGTGTTGCAAGGATAAAGCCTGTAAAATATGAAGTTCCCGAAATAACCGCAAAGAAGACTGGATATAAATCGGATTTATCATCAAACAGGACAGATCCTGGAAGCTTTCCATTTGCAACATGGGCTAAGCTTATGAGACGTGTTATAACAGACAGGCAGGATGATCTTATGAAAATATCTCCGGGAGAAGGAACATGGGAGTTAAGAAAAGCAATTGCTATGCATCTGGCTTCATTTCGTGATATGCAGGTAACACCCGGACAGATAATCATTGGCGCCGGAACTGAATATATGTATAGTCTTCTTATACAGCTTTTGGGAAGAGATAAAGTGTATTGTGTTGAAGATCCGGGATATTCTAAGATTGCCAGGATATATGCAAGTAATAATGTGAAATTCTGTTATGCCGGTATGGATGATGAAGGAATGAAACCGGAAGCGGTAAGAGAATGTATGGCAGATATTGTTCATATAAGTCCTACACATCATTATCCGACAGGTATAACAATGCCGGTAAGCCGGCGATTTGAACTGCTTGCATGGGCTAATGAAAAGCCGGACAGATATATAATAGAAGATGATTATGATTCAGAATTCCGTATGACAGGAAAGACAATTCCGACTATGAAAAGCATAGATATAAGCGAAAAGGTTATATATATGAATACATTTTCAAGAACACTGACACCGACAATCCGAATCAGTTATATGGTTCTGCCACCACACCTTGCAGCAACATATCAGGAAAAACTTGATTTTTATGCATGTACTGTATCTAATTTCGAGCAGTATGCACTTGCTGCATTCATAGAAGAAGGATATTTTGAGAAACATTTAAACAGAATGAGGCTGTATTATACGAAACAGAGAGAGGCTGTTCTTTCGGTACTTAAAGAGGAGCCGTTCAAATGTGTTGGAAGAGTAAGAGAGGCTGATTCAGGACTGCATTTTATTCTTGAACTTAATACATTACTTTCTGATAATGAGGTAAAAAGAAAACTTGAGGCAGAAGGCATCCATATAAATGCGTTATCTGAGTACTATCATAATAATACTGATGAATACAGCCACAGCTTTGTTATCAGCTATTCTGATATGAAGATAGAAAACTTCAGAATTGCATGCAGTAAAATGTCAGAACTTACACCTTTATGATGATTATTTATGATTGATTGTGAATGAATATAACAGTTGCAAAGAATGTAATAAAGCGGTAAAATCTGTTTATGCGATTTGTAAATAATGTGAGAGGGTATTGACAAAAGTATGGTAGACTACAGCATTTTTCCGCTCGATGAAGAGATTAAAGACAAGCTTGCAAAGCTGGAAATAAGTTATGCATTTCAACCTATATTTTATCCGAATGGCAAGGATATATATGCATATGAGGCTTTAATGAGACCTAAGAATATTTTGGTTATGGATTTAATTGAAGAGTTCAGGGCAAAGAATGATTTGCATACACTTGAGGTTGCAACTATATTTGGAGCGGTACAGTGTTATGCAAAGCGAGGATATCATTCATATATAGCAATTAATTCATTTCCTGCGGAATCATTCACTGCAGAGGAACAGGCTGTTTTTGATGAATTTTATGCCGATGTTCTTGGTGATAAAGGTATAATTGAAATTCTTGAATATACAGCTCTTGACATTGATAAATGGCAGTCCAAGAAAAATAATATTAACAGAAGCCGTTTTAATATTGCACTTGATGATTTTGGAACAGGAAATAATAATATGATGGCAGTGGATATATTTGCACCGCATATCGTTAAGCTTGACAGAAGCCTTATAACAGATATTGAGAATGATGTTGATAAGCAGGAGTATTATTTTTATTATAGAGACAGCTTCCATAAGAGAGGCATTAAGGTGCTTGCTGAAGGCATTGAATCTAGGGAAGAGTATGAATTCTTAAGGGATAATGGTATTGATTTAGTGCAAGGATTTTATCTTGGGCGACCGGAATAAGAAGAATGGTATTTTATACTTTTTTTAGAAATGCTTTATATAATATATATTAACATATTACAAAGTATGTTGTATTATGATGGAGTAAAGAAAACATTTTTTCTCCCTCATATTTTTAAAGAGAGCGATGGCAGAGCTAATCTGCCGTCGCTCTTTTTTTGCGCGGACAGCGATGAGAATGTACAAGAAGAAGTGACAGCGATGAGTATTTCAAATTATATATGGCAAACACTGCCATATTAGTGATATAATAATTAATATTTTCAGTATTTCAGGTTCAGTGATATATAATGCAATGAGGCTGGAATAATATATAATACAGAATAGGGAGAAAATTATGGGAAAGAAAATTGCCAGAATTATAGGCAGAGTATTACTGGTGGTACTTGTTACTATAGTAATGCTGGTGGGAACTTTATTCATTATGATTAAGAGAATATGCAGCGATTCAGCACCTGCAGCCAGAAATCTTTTTATATCAACAGTTCTTGAATCAGGTCAGATGAAGTTTCTGGCTTCGTGGTTCTGTACAGATGCGCAGATTAATGAGGTAATTAATGCTAATAAGATGGAGTCAATGGATTCAGATATTGATACATCTCTCATTAATATATCAACAGACACAGATACACAGACGGTTGATAATAACGGAGAGGTAGAGCAGTTTGATGGGAATGGAATAAGAATGGTTGAGATTTCAGGAAGGTCATTCTTTGGAAAAATGCTGATTATAAAAGATCCGTCACAGGTTAAGGTCGGAACTACATACCCATGGGGAGATTACGGTAAGGAGCTTCATGAGATTGTAAGCGGAGCAGGAGCTGTTGCAGGAGTTAATGGAGGTCTGTATGTTTCATCAGGAAACAGAGGCGGCTCACCACTTGGAATTGTAGTGCAGGACGGTAAGATTACATATAACAGTCCTTCATCACTTTCAGGTCTTTACTTAATCGGACTTAATAAGGATAACCTTTTAGTTGTTAAAGATATAGATGGTATGTCGGCAGCAGATTTTGAAAGCTACGTTAATGAAGCCGGAATCAGGGATGCTGTTGCTTTCCAGGAGGAAAGCTCAGATTCTAATAATCATTTTGTTCCACTTATTATTAACAATGAAGCAAGAGTATTAAAAGGTCAGGGAAGTGGGGCTAACCCTAGAACAGCAATCGGACAGAGAGCTGATGGAGCTATACTTCTTTTAGTTACAGATGGAAGAGGTGCTTCAGGACATCTTGGTGCAACTGCGTCAGACTTGATATCAGTCATGCAGGAATACGGAGCAGTCAATGCAGCCAACCTTGATGGCGGAAGTTCTTCAACAATGGTATATAACGGTGGCTATGAGATGACAAGTGTAACATTTTATTATCAGAATTCATCATGGAAGCTGCCAACAGCATTTGTCGTAATGCCTAAGTAATTGGAAGGAGAACTGTGTAGATATGAAAAATAATGCTAAGAAGTCTATAAAGATAGGTGGAATCAATATACCATTAAATTACTGGACAGGACTTGCCGTATATGCAGTGATTCTTCTTATTCTTGCAATCTGTATGATTGCATATACAGGTTCATGCCTTAAGAAATATGAGAATTCACAGTCGGACAAGGTAATGAATGATTTCCTTAATGACTTTACAAAGATGGCTGCTGATAAGACATTGGCTGATAATATTGAGCTTCCAGCCAGCAGTGAATTTGAGGGAAAAGATACATTTGTCAATATGTACATGTCCGAATTAGATGGTACAACTGACTATACATATAAGAAATCAGAGGGCAGCTATAATACAGAAGAACCTATGTATGACGTATATGCTGATGACAAGAAGGTTGCCAGAATGACACTGGAAGCTAAAGACCAGCATGTTGTTCTTGGAATACTCACAGTGTTTGACTGGAAGATTAAATCAATTGAGCCTGTATTTTCAGCAAAGACTAACGATTATACTGTATCAATTCCGGAAGGGTATACATTTGCAGTTAATGGAATAACTGTGTCAGATGATTACAAGACGGGTAAGGTTATAGAAAATCCTGATTATGTGAATGTTTCGAAGTATGTAACAATGCCAAAGTCAGTAGAATATAAGCTGACAGGATTTGTCAATAAGCCGGAGATTAAGATATATAATGCATCAGGCAGTGAAGTTACTGCAAATGTAGATGCTAAGGGGAATGTATCTGTAGCTGCAAGTGGCAATTCTGCCGATATGCCATCAGAAAGAAAAGAAGAAGCTCTTAATATGGCAAAAATATGGGATAATTTCCTTACTAATGATTTAAGCGGTTCAGGTCATGGACTTGCAACAGTGCAGCAGTATCTTATTGAGGATTCGTATTACTGGAATCTTGCAAAAGATTATGCTTCAAGTGCAGATATAACATTTATCAGTGACCACACATTGTCAGGAAATCCGTATACAGGAGTGACAGTTGATAATTATATTGAATATAATGATGACTGCTATTCATGCCATATTGCATTTACAAAGAATATGACACTTACCGCAGGTGGTGCGAGAAAAGATGTTATTGATTCGACATTCTATTTCGTGAAATATGATGGCAGATGGGCGATTGCGGATATGATTGCGACTACGAAGTGATTTATTCCATGCAGAAGAGAAGTAGAATATTAAGAAAAATGTGCAGGATGCCAATTAAGGGGTGTCCTGCACTTGTCATATGTGCTACAATAAATATTGAGAAGAATTATCAATAATGATTTGGGCAGATTATTTAGAAAAGGAAAACACACATGAAGTTAAATGAACTTAAGATTGGACAATGTGCAAGAATTACCTCAGTTGGCGGTGAAGGCGCATTAAGACAGCATTTTCTTGATATGGGCGTAATTCCCGGGGCGGAGGTTACGCTTGTAAAACTGGCACCTATGGGTGATCCAATGGAATTACAGATACATGGCTATGAACTTACACTTCGAGTTGCCGATGCAGGAGAGATTACTATTGATCCTATAGATGAGCGTACAAGAAAACACGAAAGGCCAGACCGAATATATAAGTCTGACCATCCGGGACTTGGTGAGACTGGTAAATACCATGCTAAGGGAGATGGAGAAAAGCTTCCTGAAGGAACAAAGCTTACATTTGCACTGGTTGGTAACCAGAATTGTGGAAAGACAACTCTGTTTAATCAGCTTACCGGTTCTAACCAGCATGTCGGAAATTTTCCGGGAGTTACGGTTGACTGCAAGAGCGGTATGATTAAGGGACATGAGAATACATCAGTTACGGATTTACCGGGAATATATTCTATGTCTCCGTACAGCAGTGAGGAGATTGTTTCGAGAAATTTTGTGCTTAATGAGAAGCCAAAGGCGATTATTAATATTGTTGATGCAACTAATATTGAGAGAAATATGTATCTTACAATGCAGCTTTTAGAGATGGATGTGCCTATGGTTCTTGCACTTAATATGATGGATGAGGTAGTAGGCAATTCAGGTTCTATTGATATTAATGGTATGGAAAATATGCTTGGAATCCCGGTTATTCCTATATCTGCTGCCAAGAATGAAGGCGTTGATGAGCTTATAAGGCATGCACTTCATATTGCAGAATATCAGGAAAAGCCGGAAAGAACTGATTACTGTGATGAGAATGATTTCGGAGGAGCAGTACACAGATGTATACATGCAGTAATTCATCTTATAGAGGATCATGCAAAGAGAGCTGATATTCCAGTAAGATTTGCAGCAAGTAAGATTATTGAGGGTGACCCTCTTATATTAAAACTGTTGCAGCTTGATGAGAATGAAAAAGAAATGCTTGAGCATATTGTACTTCAGTTGGAGAATGAGAGAGGTCTTGACAGAAGTGCGGCAATCGCGGACATGAGATTTACATTTATAGAGAAGATATGTGAAGCTAATGTTGTTAAGCCTAAGGCAAGTAAAGAAAGAATACGAAGCCAGAAGATTGATAAGATTCTTACTGGAAAATATACGGCAATACCTTGCTTTGTAGCAATTATGCTTGCAATATTCTTTCTTACATTCAATGTGATTGGTGCATTTTTACAGAATGTTCTGCAGATGGGTATTGATGCACTTACTGGCGTTGTTGACAATGCGCTTGCAGCGGCAGGCGTGAATAAGGTTATTCACAGTCTTGTAATAGATGGAATATTTGCAGGTGTCGGCTCAGTGCTTTCATTCCTGCCGATTATTGTTACACTGTTTTTTTTCTTATCACTTATGGAGGACAGTGGTTATATTGCAAGAGTAGCATTTTTTATGGATAAACTATTAAGAAAGATTGGTCTGTCAGGAAGAAGTATTGTTCCTATGTTGATTGGATTTGGATGTACTGTTCCTGCAGTTATGGCAACAAGAACGCTTCCAAGTGAGAGAGACAGGAAGATGACAATTCTTCTTACACCATTTATGAGCTGTTCAGCCAAGCTGCCAATATATTCATTCTTTGTCAGTGCATTTTTTCCGGGAAAGGGTGCACTTATAATGGGAGGCTTATATTTCTTTGGAATTATTATGGGAATTATTGTGGCATTGCTTTACAAAGGAACATTGTTTAAAGGCGAAGCTGTTCCTTTCGTTATGGAGCTTCCTAATTACAGACTTCCAGGCATGAAAAATGTTTTGCAGTTATTATGGGAAAAGGCCAGGGATTTCTTGCAGAGAGCATTTACAGTTATATTTGTTGCAACTGTAATTGTCTGGTTTTTACAAAGCTTCAATCTGCACCTTAATCTTGTTACAGATTCAAAGGACAGCATACTTGCACTTATTGCGGGAATAATAGCCCCTGTATTTGCACCTTTAGGACTTGGTGACTGGAGAATATGTACATCTTTGCTGTGTGGTGTCATGGCAAAGGAAAGTGTCGTATCAACAATGCAGATACTTTTCGGGACAGGCATACAGGCAGCACTTTCAACAGCCGGTGCAGCCGCAATGCTTGTATTCAGTCTTCTGTACACACCTTGTATCGCAGCAATTGCTTCAGTAAAGCGTGAGCTTGGCGGGAAATGGGCTGTTATAATGGTTGTATGGCAGTGCCTGATTGCGTGGGTGATGGCATTTGTTGTGCATGCTGTTGTGATGCTATTCTAGAAAGCATTTATTTCATGTGACATTACTGGTGAAAATGTGGTAAAATAATCTAAGATTATGCTAAAAGCAAGGAGCGGATGGTTATGAAATACATTTTTACTAATGGACATATCCTTGATGGAACTAAGGATATGAAAGTTTTGGATGGTCATTCTGTGCTTGTTGAAGATAACAAGATTACTGGTATTGTGAAGGGTAACACTGTGCCAGACGGCTTTAAGGAGATTAATCTTGAGAGTAAATACCTTATGCCGGGGCTTATTAATATGCATGTTCATCTTGCAGGCAATGGAAAGCCACAGAAAAAGCAGAGAGATAATGAAAAGACTGTTAAGCTGCTTATGGGAACAGCACTTTCAAGGGCTGTGACATATAAGGTTGTAAAGGATTTTGCAAAGACAGAGCTTATGAGTGGTGTTACTACTATAAGAACTGTCGGTGGCCTGGCGGATTTTGATACAAGAGTAAGGGATGATATCAGAAATGGCAAGGCTGACGGACCAAGAATACTTGCAGCTAATGAAGGAATTTCTGTGCCGGGTGGACATATGGCTGGTTCGGTTGCGGTAGCTGCTAACAATATAGATGAAGCACTTGTTCAGGTTGATATTGCAAAAAGCCAGAATGTTGACCTTATTAAGCTTATGATTACAGGCGGCGTACTTGACGCAAAGGCTAAGGGTGTTCCTGGTGAACTTAAGATGAAACCTGAGATGGTTAAGGCTGTATGTGATAAGGCACATACACTTGGATACAAGGTTGCTGCACATGTAGAGTCGTCAGAGGGTGTAAGGGTTGCACTTGAAAATGGTGTTGATTCAATAGAGCATGGAGCAAAGCCTGATGATGAGATAATACATTTGTTTAAGGAGAATAATGCATTTTTATGCACAACATTATCACCTGCACTGCCATATGCTCTTTTTGACAGAAGCGTATCTAATGCGTCAGAGGTTGAGCAGTACAATGGCAATATCGTGTTTGAGGGAATAAAGGAATGTGCCAAGGCAGCAATTGCCAACGACATTCCGGTCGTACTTGGTAATGATGTTGGCTGTCCATGGATTACACAGTATGATTTCTGGAGAGAGCTTTATTATTTCCACAAATATGTAGGTGTAAGCAATGCATTTGCATTATACACAGCTACGCTTAACAGTGCAGTAATGGCAGGGATTGGTGATGATACGGGTTCTGTTGAAGCCGGTAAATGTGCTGACCTGATTGTAACTAAGAATAATCCGTTAGATGATCTCAGGGCACTTCGTAACGTGGATTTAGTCATGGCACGAGGCAGATTATACAATAATCCGAAGTTCAAAACGAAAAATATTGTCACTAAAGAACTGGATAAATTTTGTGATTTATGTTAATTTTATTAAAGAATTTTACTTAAAGGAATAATATTATGAAGATAGGATTTGATAATGACAAATATTTAAAAATGCAGTCTGAGCATATTAAGGAGAGAATTGCCAAGTTTGACAATAAGTTATATCTTGAGTTTGGCGGAAAGCTGTTCGATGATTATCATGCTTCAAGGGTTCTTCCAGGATTCAAGCCGGACTCAAAGCTTCAGATGCTTTTACAGTTAAAGGAGCAGGCTGAGGTTGTTATTGCAATAAGTGCAGAAGATATTGCAAGTAATAAGATTCGTGGCGATTACGGAATTACATATGATCAGGAAGTATTAAGACTTATAGATGAATTTACGGAATATGGACTTTTTGTAGGCAGTGTCTGCATCACTAAGTATTTCCAGCAGCCAGAGGTTGATAATTTTATCAAGGTGTTAGATGCACATGGAATTAAGAATTTCAAGCATTACAAGATTGCCGGATATCCTAATGATGTTGCCAAGATTGTAAGTGATGATGGTTACGGAAAGAATGAATTTATTAAGACTACCAGACCACTTGTAGTTGTTACTGCTCCTGGTCCTGGAAGCGGAAAGATGGCTACATGTCTTTCACAGCTTTACCATGAATATAAGCATGGTGTTAAGGCTGGATATGCGAAGTTTGAGACATTCCCAATCTGGAATATTCCACTTAAGCACCCTGTTAATCTTGCTTATGAGGCAGCGACAGCAGACCTTAATGATGTTAATATGATTGATCCTTTCCATTTGGAAGCATATGGTAAAACAACGGTTAATTATAACAGAGATATCGAGATATTCCCTGTGCTTAATGCTATGTTCGAGCTCATTGCCGGTGAGAGTCCATATAAGTCACCAACAGATATGGGTGTTAATATGGCTGGTAACTGTATTGTTGATGATGAAGCATGCCGTTATGCTTCTAATATGGAGATTATCAGAAGATATTACAAATATTTATGCGACCAGAAGAGAACTGGTGTAAACAGTCAGGAAATTTATAAGATTGAGCTTTTAATGAATCAGGCAGGAATCACACCATCTTCAAGACCTGTTGTTAATGCTGCACTTGAAAAGTCAGCAAAAAGCGGTGATAAACCGGCGGTTGCAATTGAGTTAGAAGACGGAACTATTGTTACCGGAAAAACAGGTGATCTGTTAGGTGCTGCGTCATCAGCATTGCTTAATGCATTAAAGCAGCTTGCAGGAATAGATGATTCAGTTGACCTGTTATCACCTGAGTCAATCAGTCCAATCCAGACCTTAAAGACTAACTATCTTGGCAGCAGGAATCCAAGACTTCATACAGATGAAATTCTTATTGCACTTTCATCTTCAGTTGTAGCCAATCCGTTAGCTGACAAGGCATTAAAGCAGATACCTAAACTTTATGCATGTGATGTTCATTCAACAGTTATTCTTTCAGCGGTAGATAAGGATACATTTAAGAGACTGGGCATGAACCTTACATGTGAGCCTGCTTATGAGGAAGAAAAGAGATTTCATAAGAATTAAGTAATGTATTATAATTTTAGCGTTATTCAGATAAACGACCTACTAACGAATTTCATATGAGCGCGTTAGTAGGTCTTTGTATTTATTAGAGAAGCATGATAGGAAGCCGATTCGTGAAATTGGACTTTTTAGTGCAGTGAGGCACGGAGGAAGTCCAACTGGGTTGCTGAAGTCTGTCAGATTGGATTTTATAGTGGCGGGAAGTCATGAGGAAGTCCAAAAAGGAAGCCGAAGCCTGCCAGATTGGACGTTGAGGCGGTGGAAAGGCATGTAGAAGTCCAAAAGTCTTAGCTAGACATGAAAGATTGGACTTTGAAGTTATGCAAAGTCAGTAATAAAGCAATCTGAAGTCCAAAACTCCGAGCCAGTGCAAAAGAAAGCTAATTATTCACAAGTTATTTTTGTTTGTATCATCTATATATTGAAACTTGACAAAATGGGGGGAGGTATATTCTTAATCAGCAGAGCAGTTTAAATATCTGCTTAAATTAATAAGAGGGGATAAAGGATAATGAGAAAACAAGTTTTATTAGGTATGATGATGTTTGCAATGGGAGCAAGTCTTATTGGATGTGGAAAAAGTGATGACAAAACAGATAATGCTACAACTACAATTGCAAGTGAAAATCAAGTTGTAAATGAATCTACGGAGATTAAGAAAGATGAAACAAAAAATGATACTTCGGATTGGATTAGATATAGTATTGACCCCAAAGGAAGTGTAAGATGTCCTAAATATTTTAGTTCTAGAACAAGCGGTGGTGGAGAGTATTTATATAAAACTGATTCAAATCCATATTTTATTGTAATTGATGGTGGATATGAAAATGAATTAAACAGCAATTCATTTGATGATGTATTTGATAATTTATTGCATCGTTTAGGAACTTCACGTTATGTACAATTTGGAAAACAAGATCTATTAAAGGATGTAAAAGTTGAATGCGTAAAAAAAGAGTCATGCAAAATAAATGGACATGATGCATATAGATACACAGCTAAAACAACAGGAGCAGCTAATAACAAAGAGTGTTATATATACGGATATCTTTCTAGCACACCAAGATCATCATTTACGATATATGGAATAATAACAGATGATTCTCAGTCAGACTCATTAAAGAAAGAAATTCAGACAGAAGTTGATGCAATTATGAATACATTTGAAACAAAATAAAAAGGAGATTATGCTATGGGGAAAAAGTCAGATTAGAAAAATAATCCGTTGACACACATAATTATATTTGATATTATTTATCAAGTAACTTAATATTCCATGAGGGAGTAGTTAGCGCGTAAGTGTGATTTGTCAACATTCTGATTATAATAGAGAGTATAATCTGGCAAATCTTAAATAATGAGACTCATGTATATCAATTATTTTCAGTGTGCAATATCACTGAATCTGGTTGATATACATGAGTTTTTTTATACCCCTCGGAAAAAGAAAAATAAGGAGATTTATATGGGTAATTTTATTAATAACGCGCCATTTGCGCTTGTAATTGTGTTCCTGATTATTGGATTTGTGCTGCTGATTAAAGGTGCAGACTTTTTCGTAGAAGGAAGCTCAAGTGTAGCAAAGAGACTACATGTTCCGTCTATTATTATTGGACTTACAATTGTTGCAATGGGAACATCGCTTCCAGAAACAGCGGTCAGTGTATCTGCATCAATTACAGGCAACAATGAGCTTGCAGTAAGTAATGTAGTCGGTTCTAATATATTTAACCTGATGGTTGTTATTGGCGTGTGTGCAATGATTGCAACAGTAAATGTTGCAAAAGAAACAATAAAAAGAGATATCCCATTTTCACTTATCTGTGCAGGACTTTTATTGATTTTAGGAATCCTTGGGGTTGGTGATAAGTCAGGAATGATGCTTGGACATTTTGATGGTGTAATATTTATCGGTGCATTTGCAGGATACATTTTTTACATGATTAAGATTGCACTAAAGGCAAGCAAAGAAGGCAAAAAAATTGAGATTGAGGGCGGTTCTGATGAAGATATTAAGTTGATTTCAGTTCCGCTTAGTATTCTGTTTATTATTGGCGGTGCGGCTGCGATTGCAGTAGGCGGAGATATTACCGTAGACGCTGCCTCAAGGATAGCGAGTGACCTCGGAATGAGCCAGACACTTATTGGGCTTACAATAGTTTCAATAGGAACATCACTTCCAGAGCTTGTAACTTCAATAGTTGCAGCCAGAAAGAACGAAGTCGATATGGCACTTGGTAATGCGATTGGTTCAAATGTATTTAACATACTTATGGTACTTGGTATTGCATCAGCAATCAGCCCAATCAGCATAATTACTGAGAATATTATTGATTTGTGTGTGCTTATTGTATTTACAATATGTGTATGGATATTTGCTGGAACAAGGAAGAAAATCGGAAGAATCGAAGGTTTTTCAATGGTTGTACTTTATTTGATATATGCAGTTTATATCATAATAAGATAAATGAGGTAACATACCAATGTTGTTGTTTTTAAAAGTATTTTTTACTGAATTCATAGCTGAGATGGGTGATAAAACCCAGCTCATGCTTATTGCTCTTACTTCTAAATATAAGTTAAGAGATATTATATTAGGAACTGCTGCAGCAATTCTTATACTTAACGGACTAGCTGTTTTAGCAGGTGGGCTTGTCAGTGAATTCATTCCTGACTGGCTTATAAAGACTATTGCAGCACTTGCATTTCTTTATTTTGCTGCATCAACCATTGCCGGGGATGATGATGACGAAGAAGAAGGCAGCGGCAAATCAAAGATTAAGTTTGCACCACTTGCAGTTTTCTGTACATTTTTCATTGCAGAACTTGGTGATAAGACACAGCTTACAGCCATAACATTTGGTGCTAATGAAGGTATGAGTGCAGCTCTTGTTGTATGGATAGGATGTTCGCTCGGACTTTTTGCAGCTGACATTCTTGGTATGTTAGTCGGATATCTGTTAAAGAGCAAGACTCCGGACGGACTGCTTAATATACTTGCATTCGCAATATTCTCGATATTCGGTGTATTTACACTTTATCAGGGACTTAAACTTATAAGGGCATCTGTCTGTCCGATTCCGTTATGGCCAATACTAATAGCTGCAACTGTTGTTTTTGCTGTTATATGTGTCTGTCTTTTTATAAGAAGAGAGAAGAAAAAGAATAATTAGAATGAAAGTAATCGTATCATTTTTTATGTGATGCGATTATTTTTTTTGTAAATATGTCGATATAATATTAAGAAAGGTCAAGGAAGACTTTAACCAATACATTTACATTCAAGGAGGAATGAATTATGAGTAGTGTATCTTCAGGGAATTTTTCCCAGATAGCCGGTTCGTATGCTTATACAGCGGCTGTTTATTCTAAGTCAGAAACAACTAAGACCGATGAGACAAGCGGAAAGAAGAAAGTCAGTGGTCAGACTATCGGTAATCCCCAGTTAAGCGAGAAAGCAAGCAAATATTATGAACAATTAAAGAAAAAGTACTCTAATATGAACTTTATTCTTGTAAGTGAGGATCAGAAAGAGAATGCCAAGGCTAATGCTGCAGGTTATGCTAATTCCAATAATATGGTTGTACTTATTGATGAGGATAAAATTGAAAGAATGGCTTCTGATGAGAATTACAGAAAGCAGTATGAAGGAATTATTGCAAATGCTGCCAGTGGAATCTCACAGCTTGCAAGCAGTCTTTCAGCAACAGGAACTAGTGTAAAGGGCTTTGGAATGCAGGTTAATGATAATGGTACAGCATCATATTTTGCTGTGCTTGAAAAGTCAAGTGCTGCACAGAAGGAGCGTATTGAAAAGAAGGCTGCAGAAAAGAAAGAAGCTAAGAAGACAGCACAGAAGAAGGCAGAAAAGAAAAAGAATGAGGAGCGGCTGGAAAAGAAACGTAAAGAAACCGGAGATGTCGATGATACTGACAATACGGAGACTGTAACAGTGACAGCTTCATCAATAGAAGAGCTTCTTGAAAAGATAAAAGACCAGGAACAGCTTTTCTTAAGTGATACAGTAAAAACTCCACAGGAGAAGAATGTGGGTCAGAATGTTGACTTTTCTGTATAATGTCAGGGGGTGTGCCTAGTGATATTATCAGGAACAATAGCAAGTACCGTACAATTGCAGATGCTTAACAACAAATGGATGCAGAAAAAGGAATCTGGCAATGTTTTATCTAAGCAGGAGTTAAACGAGCGTTCTACATGGACATCCGAGCAGTTTATGATTGCAGATTTTCAGGACCAGTTAGAACATAATCGAGAAGCAGAGAAGCGACAGAAAATAGATAATAAGATTATGTCAGGTGGAAGTCTCTCGCCGGAGGAAATATCTTATCTTGAAAAGAATGATCCTGCTGCTTTAAAGAAATATCGTGAAACTAAAGAAGAAAAAGAAAGCTACAAGGAAAAACTGAGACACTGCAAGACTAAGGAAGAGGTTGACCGTGTAAAGCTGCAGAAGTTTGGAGAACTGGAGAGTTCATTAAGCAGTGTCGTCAATGACCCGACAATACCTAAAAGTGCCAAGTTAGCGAAAGCCCAGGAAATACTTGCAAAGACTAACAACATTGAGGCTGCACATCTTGAGTTTGTCAAATCCGCAGATTATCAGAGTATGCCAACTGATGACGAAAAGAAAGAACAGGATGCAGCAGATAATGATATATCAGATGAGATAACAGACAGCGAGAAAGCTGATAATGCTGAACTTACTGATGCTTCTGATAATATACCAGATAAAGCAGATACTGTAGATACAAAAGCATCAGATAAAACATTTGAAAAAGATAATCACAAGAAAGAATACAGTACAGAAATTAAGAAAGTTAGCCGAAAGCTTAAGAAAAGTTTTGAGGCGGCTGACATGCATGTTGACATAATTGTATAATTATGTATGATAGGGAATCCACTCAGATATGACTAAGAATAGTTATGTCTGGGTGGATATTATTAAAAGGATTAAATATTTTGTCACATGGTAATTACTTCGCTAAAGCACAGTTTAACGAAGTGATTCAGAACACTCCGTTTGCGTGGTTCTGTTTGTGATACTAAATTGATACTAAATACTCTAATTAATATTTATGCTATACCACATACCCTCGATTCTATGATATAATATCCTAAGAAATTTCTCCGAGGAGGATAATGTATGGAATACGATGTTATTATTATTGGAGCCGGACCGGGCGGAATCTTTTCTGCGTTCGAGCTTATGAAAAAGTCACCCGAAACCAGAGTGGCTGTGTTTGAAGAAGGCAACACATTAGAGAAGAGAAAATGTCCTATAGACGGCAAGAATGTTAAATCGTGTATCAAATGTCCAACATGTGCGATTATGAACGGATTTGGTGGTGCTGGTGCATTTTCAGATGGTAAATATAATATAACTAATGATTTCGGCGGAACTCTTTATGAGTATATCGGCAGGGATCAGGCAATCAATCTGATGAAGTATGTTGATACAATCAATACATCACATGGTGGCGAAGAGACTCACATGTATTCTACAGCAGGCACTAAGTTCAAGACTTTATGCATGCAGAACAAGTTAAAGCTCCTTGATGCGTCAGTAAGACATCTTGGAACAGATATTAACTATGTTGTTCTTGAGAATATGTACAATGAGATGAAGGATCATATAGACTTTTACTTTAATACTCCTGTAAGCAACATTGAGGTGATAGATGGCGGTTACAGAGTATTCTATAAGGACGAGTACATGGATTGTGACAAATGTATTGTTTCTGTTGGCCGAAGCGGAAGCAAATGGATTGAAAATGTCTGTCAGAAGCTTGAGATTCCAACTAAGTCTAACCGTGTTGATATTGGTGTGCGAGTTGAGCTTCCGGCCGTTATATTTGCACATCTTACGGATGAATTGTATGAAAGCAAGATTGTATACAGGACAGAGAAATTTGAGGATCTTGTTAGAACATTCTGTATGAATCCTAATGGAATTGTAGTTAATGAGAACACTAACGGCATTGTAACAGTTAACGGACACAGCTATGAAGGTGCTGAGAAGCAGACAGAGAACACCAACTTTGCGCTTCTTGTTGCAAAGCATTTTTCAGAGCCATTCAAGGACAGTAACGGATACGGTGAAAGTATTGCAAGACTTTCCAACATGCTTGGCGGAGGTGTTATTGTCCAGAGATTCGGCGACCTTATGAGAGGAAGAAGAAGTACAGAGAAGCGAATTGAGGAGGGACTTGTAAAGCCTACTCTTGCTGCTACTCCGGGTGATTTAAGCCTTGTACTTCCTAAGAGAATTCTTGATGGAATCATAGAGATGATTTACGCACTTGATAAGATTGCACCGGGAACTGCCAATGATGATACACTTCTGTATGGCGTTGAGGTTAAGTTCTACAACATGGAAGTTGAGATTGACAACAATCTTGAGACAAGATATAAGGGCTTATACATAATTGGCGACGGAAGCGGCGTTACACATTCATTATCACATGCTTCTGCCAGTGGCGTATATGTTGCAAGAAAGATTATCGAAGAAATGTAGTCACATAATATTAATTAAACTATTAAAGGGAGATTGTCATAAGACAGTCTCCCTTTAATAGTTTAATTAATATTTTTATTAAGCTTTATTATTTCAGCCCCTAACAGATTGGCATCATCAGTTCCATGAGTTGCAATAAGCAAAGTACGGTTATTACGCATTTTTAAGATATAGTCTATTACATTTAACTTAGTATCCTTATCTAAACCTGTGAATGGTTCATCAAGTATTATAAGTTTCCCGGGATATGATAATGCTCTTGCAAGTGCAACCCGCCTTTTCATTCCACCGGATAATGAACTTACAGGCATATCAAGACTATCATCTGGAAGAATTGATAACAGATGATTACGGACTTCTTCTCTATTATTGTTTTTTCCATGAAGCACGATTCTGACATTTTCTATTGCAGAAAGATAAGGAATAAGCCTATCCTCCTGAAACATACAAGATATGCTTTTGATATCTATACCGGATATACTGCCGGAATCAGCATGTTCGAGTCCCATTAGAATTCTTAAAAGCGTTGTTTTTCCAATGCCGGAAGCTCCCATAAGACAATATATAGAATTATCTTTAAGGGTTATATTGACATTTTTAAGAACTTCATTGTCATCAAAGGTTTTGCATAAATCAGTGATTATAACACTCACAATAATTCTCCTGACATTTTAAATTTATTGGATAGAAAGCAGGCTTGTAACACAGTAAAGTGTCTGTCCGTTATATACAACCCTTGACCAGCCAACCTCAGTATTATAACCGGTTCTGGTAAAAAGCTCGCCTTTTTTAGCAGTTGCAACAACAACAGAATCTGCATCTGTCACACTAGGCTTATTCCTAAGATTAACCTCTTCCTTAGGAGTAACAGTATCGTTACAGTTTGTGAATTTCGTGTTAAATCCGGTTGTAGGACTTTCTGTTGCTTTAGGTGTAAGGTCTGTTGTTAAGTAACTTGTAACAGCGTATACAGTCTGTCCATTGTATACAAGTCTTGACCAGCCGCTGCTGCTTGTTCCAGACCGTGTAATTGTTTCACCATTGACAAGTGTTGCAATTACTGTTGCGTCTGTATCCTGACTAGGCTTGTCACGAAGCCTTACTTCATCTTTGGCAGTAACGGTATCATTAACAGATGTGAATACCATGCCTGCTTCTACATCTGGCGATGCGGCAGCTGCAGTTTCACCGCTTAGAGAGCCGTTACTTTCTGAATAACCGAAATATGCAACGTTAATATCAACATTTGTACCAATTCCTGCTACCCTGCCCTGATTAGTATACTGCCACATGCTGCATGTTCCAGCATATGATGTGGATTGAGTCTCTGGATACGGCGTTGACGGATATTGTGCAACCCATATCTTATATGAGCTTTCTAAGCTTGCAGTGTTCCACTGGCTGTTATTGGTAAGCTCAGATGAAGCGGCATAGAACATAGGTGTATAGCCTTTATCATATATTTCCTGTAAAAATGCAGCAGCTACGGCAGTTCTTTCAGCCTTAGTCATGCTCTTCTGTCTGCTTTCAGATGTGTTGAAGCCCTCGCAGTCAAATGCTACAGGGTAAGTTATGCTGTAATCTGCTATAAAATCTGCAACCCAGTCTGCTTCTTCAATAGCTTCAGCTTCATTAACTGCTGAGGAGAAGAAGTATGCTCCGACTTTGATTCCGTTAGCGGCAGCCTGCTGCATGTTATACTTTGCATTGGTGTCAGCATAGATAACGCCTGTTTTCTGCGCCCTGTAGCCAACTCTTATCATTGCAAAATCAACACCTGATGAAGCAGCCTGTGCCCAGTCTATAGTTCCCTGAAATTTGGAAACATCTACGCCGATAGTGATATCTGATGTTTCATTAGTGTTGTTGGAAAGAATTACAGAAGCACCATTACCTGCATCCTGATTCATTGCTCCATCATTGTCGGAATACTGAGGATCCTGTTCTTTCTCGTCCTTATCACTTAAAGTATTATTGCCGTCGGTATCTGTTTCGCTGACAGATGAAGTCTCTTCGATTGAAGATGCATTTGCAGGTACTTTTTTCCCTCTATGACCGAAAGAAACAATAAACACAATTATTAATGCAATTACTGCTGCTGCAACAATTATGGCTGCAGGCAGTAATTTCTTCCAGTTAATATGAATAGAATCATCAAGATATCCAAAATCATCGTCATCAGAATTAAACAGCTTAGACATGTACATCGCCTCCTAATTTAAATAATCGCTGCACAGATAATTAAGAAGCAGAGCTGCACCATTACTATCCATTGCAGTACCATTTAGTCCCATATAGTTAATTGTCCAGTAACTGATGGATTCATCATATGTGAATTGAATCTTCAATGAAGAATTCATGTTATTATATACTACTTTACCGTTGAATTCTACAACCTTTTTATTATCAGTAGAACTGAAAATAGTCCATTCGGGGTCTGTACATTTGTTATCCAGACATTCACCAAAGGTTATAGATTCATCCTGAAATATCTGCTGTTCTTTTACTGTATCGATTCTTGAATCTTGCATTGCGCTGGCTTTAGTACCAATGCCTGCGCGTGTCACACCGATAAAACATATTATTAATGTGAGTATGACAGCAAGAAGTGTTGAAACTGTTCCTGAAAATGCACCATCTAAACTGTCATGGTACAGAATGAATACAAGAATACCACCTGCTATTCCACCACCGAGATGACCGAGGATATCTACATTTGCACCATTAGATATAAGAGCGTATACAACAATTAATGCAATAGATACGATTACAGTTGTCTTATTAGAATCAGTTTTTGAACTGAAATTAGTAAAAAGTGTTGCACACATTACACCGAATATTGCACCTGATGCACCTGCAGCAAAGCGGATTACATCGGGATTGATAAGGTGTGATACATATACAGATACAAGGCCTGATGCAAGTCCTGAACCGAAATATATAATTGCAGTACGAAGAGAACCGACACGGGGTTCAAGTCTTGAGCCGAATAGATACAGAGCAACCATATTATTAACAAAATGTGGCAAATTAGCATGCAGGAACATATAAGTCAGAAGTCTTATATATTCTTTATTATTATGAATATACTGGTAATTAAGTCCACCTGTTTCAAAATGATCACTGCCTGCTATTATGCACATAATGCCTGCAAGCAGATTGGCAAGGATTATAATAAGCACAACAGGCATGTTCCTAAGACTGACTTCTGAATATTGTTTCTTTTGACTGTGTTGATAAAAATCTTCAGGATTAATTCTGTCAGATTTAATCTCGTATACTTCATCATCAAGATGAAGGTCATCAAATCCATTGGGCTTAAACTCGCTTTGATAGCTGTTATGATAGTTGTTATTGTAATCTGGTTCCATAGAATATTTCTCCCCTCATGTTAAATTTCCACTCTACAAAAAAAGAATTCAGCATTACACTAAATTCTTTTTCATTATAACATATTGGGTCAATATGTGTTATTTAATATGAAGCTGTGCTTTAATAATAATTCTTTGAGAACCATCCATTTTGGCTTTAATACTTCCGTTATGCTCGGAAACAATAGCCTTTGCAATTGAAAGACCAAGACCATATCCGGTTATCTTAGCGGATGTTGAATCAGCCCTGTAGAATCTGTCAAACATTCTGTCAGTAAGATTCTTATCAATATTATCAACATCATTGCTTACGATTAAAACAATATAGCTTCCTGAAGAAGATAATTTAAAGTCTATGTTACCTTTACCTGATGAATATTTAAATGCGTTATCAAGAAGAATTGTAAATAGCTGTCGTACTGATGATGCGTCACCGCAGCATGTAAGGTCAGGTGTAATACCGTAGGTAAAATGTTTACCTGAATCAAGTGCAAGTGCATTATAAGAGCGCACAGCTTCTTCTGCAAGGTCAGAAACAGGAAAAACCACACGTTTTATATGACCGTTGCGCTCATCCATTCTTGCAAGTGATACAAGACTGTTAGTCATAGCTGTAAGATTTTCTGCCTGTTTCTTTATATCTTCAATCCATTCATTATCAGGATTATCCATCTGTAATATATCAGCATCAGCTCTTATTACTGTAATCGGAGTCTTAAGCTCATGACTTGCAGAGGTTATGAATTCTTTCTGCTTGCGGTGTGCTTTTGCAATAGGCATGACGATAAGCTTTGAAGTAAATATAAGAATCAGGAGCATAACCGCAATACCTGCACATGATGATTCTATAAGCGAAACAGCTGTTTTCTTAACATCATCTATCATATTACTTCGAAGTACGAATACGGCAATTGTACGTTTCTCTTTTTCATATATGCAATATCTGTAACCATTGTAAAATCCATCAAGTTCGCCTGTCTCATATGCCTCATAATATATTGCCAAAGCCTCATCTTCAGAAATATCAGATATGTTATCGATATTAATGGTTCTGGGGCGGTTATCTTTACCCAATGTAATATAGAAATATCTGGCATCTGCTTTAATTGGCTTCTTATCTAAAATATTAATATATATAGATGAAACAAGATGGTCGGATTTAGCGACCATCTTATTGTATGTGTTTCTGACACTTGTATACACTATAAATCCCTGCATAATTATTACAACTGCCATTGAAAGAACTATAAATTGTATTCTTAAGCGGGTAAGCATTTTCTCATTATAATTAGATGCTTTATTATTTTTTGACATTATATACCTTCTTTATATTAGTTGTTATTTTTTAAATAATATCCCATATTTCTTCTTGTAGCAATAGAATAATCAGACTTTAAAGCTTCAAGTTTTCTCCTGAGATAAGATATATAAGTCCATACGGTGCTGATATCAGAATCAGATTCACTGTCCCAGATTTTCTCCATAAAATGTTCTGCCGAAATAACCTGAGTTTTATTATTCATGAACATAAGCATCATCTGATATTCCTTATTAGTAAGAAGAAATGAACCTGAAGGAGAAGATAATTCACATGTAGTTGTGTTCAGCAAAATATTTCCAAGTGTAATAACATTATCTTGTTGTTTTTCAGAGCGTGTAAGTACACGGATTCTTGCAAGCAGTTCCCTTGTGTCAAATGGTTTGGTAAGATAATCGTTAGCACCATTATCAAGCCCTTCTACTTTATCATCTATTTCAGTCTTTGCAGTAAGCATAAGAACCGGAATGTTGCTGCCACATTTTCTTAAATTCTTTAAAGCTGTAATTCCATCCATTACCGGCATCATAATATCCATAATTACAGCATCATATATATCTTCTTTTAGATAATCAAGGGCCATCTGACCATTTTCAACGCAGTCAACAGAATAATTATTCTTCTGTAATATAGTTGATACGGCCCTTGATAATGAGCGGTCATCTTCAACTAATAATATTCTCATATATAATCCTCCAGTCCAATAATATTAATTCCAGTAGCCAAGTTCTATACCCTTTAAGTATATAGCTTTGGCTTTGGAATAATATCCATAAGAGTTAAAATGTGTGAAATCAGCACGAATCTGTTCAGGAAGATTGCCTGTCTGTATATCAATTATATCATTTTCGGTTGGTGTAAGTCCACAGTCAGATAGTGCATTTTCCATAAGATAAAGTCTTGTGTTAAGGAAATGTTCTCCAAATGCATCATACAGAGCTTGTTCCCATAATGTTGCATGAAGTCCTGCATAATTACCATTATTATCGTATACATCCTGATATATGTCAGCTGATTCTCCCGGATTATCAGTATCACCAACAATTATATAATCAGCATAATAGCTGTTATCAATTATATTCTGATATTGTTTTATAAGTTCATCATAATCATTCTCCCAGCCACCATTACTTCCAATCTCAAGAATAAGAATATCATTGCGATGGTCATAAGCTGCTTTAGGAATAACCCTTGTCCATGCGTTAATATACATTTCAGTTACAGAATCATAGTATGCATCAGAACATATAGAAATATATAAGCCTTCATCAGCTCTTTCGACATAACATAAAACATCATTAATATATACTGTGTCTGGATATGTGTTATCTTCATATCCATATCCGCTGTAGTCATCCATATCGATTGTTTCTTCATTTTCATCAACAAATTTTACATAAGCTAATGAGTGGTCGGTTATATAGATATCACGGTCAGTGTATATTGGAATTCCGCCCGCACGTAAAGCAATCTGATATGAATTTTCACCACCTACACCAAAGTTGTAGGTATTGATTGATGTAAAATATTGCAGAGCAGATGGAGTTGTAAAGTAAGATATGTCTTCAATACCATTATCAGAGTATATATATGCTTCGTTACATCCAGCTCCCTGTATCATGCTATCACCCCAGCATGATATGTTGCGTTCAGGGATTTCATCATCTAATACGGCTTCAGTAGTGAAAGATTCAAGAACCATATTATTATTATATACTATGTATGCGGACTGTGAGCTGTTTAATATTATCTTAGATTCTTTTCCAGAACATCCTGTTAAGAACAAGCTTAATAATATAGTACATATATTTAATAAAGCAAAAAGGTTCTTTTTCATATGAATTCCTCCAATCTGATATCTTTTATCTTTGTTCTGACATTACTATAAAATGTCAACCTAAAATTAATTTAAAAAATATTCACTAATCATCAATAAAATGGTAAAATATTAAAATATGTTTAGATAATGGAGGCAGATTATTATGGATTCAACATTAAGAAGAACATGGGCTGAGATAGATATGGATGCACTTGCACATAATTATGAAACATTACGGAAAAGAATTGGAGAAAATGTTAAGTTTTTAGGCGTTGTAAAAGCGGATGCTTACGGACATGGTTCTGTACAGGTAAGCAGACTTTTACAGGAGTCCGGAGCAGATTATCTTGCAGTAAGCAGTATAGATGAAGCTGTAGAATTAAGACATAATGGTATTACAATGCCGGTTCTTATACTTGGACATACACCTAAGGAAGAAGTATCTGAACTTATTAAGAATAATATAACACAGGCTGTAACATGCAGGGCTAAGGCACTTGAATACAGTGAGGAAGCTGTTAAATGTGGTGGTACATTAAAGATTCATATTAAAGTTGATACAGGAATGTCAAGACTTGGATATCTGTGTGACGGAGATTATTTTGAAAGTGGTGTTGAAGGAATATGTGAAGGCTGTACTCTTCCGGGTCTTGATGCTGAGGGAATATTCACACATTTTGCAGTATCTGATGAATTTGGAGAAGAATATGAAAGCTATACCAAGCATCAGTTTGAATTGTTTACCAGTGTGATTGATGAAGTTGAGAAAAAACTTGGAAAGAAATTCAAGATAAGACACTGTGCCAATACAGGTGCTGTTGCAAGATATCCTGAAACATGGCTTGACATGGTAAGACCGGGACTTCTGCTCTATGGATATGGAGATTTTGCACAGGAGCTTGGACTTAAGCCTGTTATGTCACTTAAGACAACAGTAAGCACAATCAAGACTTACCCTGCCGGAACAGCAATAAGCTATGGAGGAATATACAAGACTGACAGAAAGACAAGAATGGGAGTTGTTCCTTATGGATATGCTGATGGATATTTCAGATGCCTTTCTAACAGATATGAGCTTATGACAGAAGAAGGTCCTGCTCCACAGAGAGGCAAGATATGTATGGATATGTGCATGATTGATCTTACAGATAAAATGAATGTTGACGTTGGTAGTGAAGTAGAGATATTTGGTAAGGCTAATCCTATTGAGCATATGGCACAGCTTGCAGGAACAATTCCCTATGAGCTTACATGTGCAGTAAGTAAGCGTGTCCCTAGAATGTACATAAAGGATGGCAAAGTTTATGAAAAAGAATTATTGTTAAGAGGATAAATGAATGAAGAAAATATTATGTGTATTAATGTCCTGTTTATTGTTTGTGATGGCAGGATGTAGCGGGCATAGTAAGAATTTGAAATTTGGTGCAGCAGATATAGGTGGAGTGTATTATTCATTTGCAAGCACGTTTACACAGCTGGCAGATAAAGAGATTGATGGATATACATTTGAAACAAAGACTACTGCTGGTTCGGTTGCTAATTTAAGACTTATATCTGATGGGTATATAGACCTTGCTATTGTCCAGGCAGATCTGTTAAGTGATGCATATAATGCAACTGGCACATTTGCTGATAAAAAATACCAGAAGGGTTACAAAGCGGTTGCTTCCCTTTATACAGAATGCTGCCAGATTGTTGTAAGGAAAGATTCTGGAATCACAGGTATTGATGACCTGATTAATAAAACTGTAAGTGTCGGTGCATCAGAGTCAGGATCTGAAAAGAATGCAGAGCAGATATTAAAGATGAGTGGAATTACTGACGAGCTTATTAATAAGGTCAATATGGATTATACAGAAGCTGCTGGAAAACTTAAAGCTGGAGAAATTGATGCATTTTTCTGTACAGCAGGAACAAGAACAGAAGTTATTGGACAGTTATCTAAGGAATGTGACATATGTCTTATAAGTCTTGATGACAAATGCATAGACAAGATGTTATCAGCGTATTCTCTCTGTGAAAAATATACTATTCCGGCAGGAACTTATAATGGTCAGGATTCTGATGTGACAACTATTGGTGTTAAGGCAGTTCTGATTGCAAAGCAGTCACTCTCAGACGATGTTATTAAGAATGTGACTAAGACAATATATGAGCATGCTGATGATTTTAAGTATGCTACATCTCTTGATATTTCATTTGATATAAATACGGCGGCTGATGGAGTAGATATTCCGTTCCATTCAGGTGCAGCAGCTTATTATACAGAGCGTGGCATCAATGTTTTGACAGAATAATTCTATATATCAGGTTAATGCTATAAAGAATGGAGAAATTTAATGAAGGTTCAGTTAGATATGTATCAGACGCTGGCTATTGCGGTACTTGTACTGCTTCTAGGCAGCTATTTACGAAAGAAAATTAAATTCCTTGAAAGGTTCTGTATACCGGCACCTGTTGTAGGAGGATTGTTGTTTGCTATATTTACATGTATATGTTATGTTACTCATATACTAGTGTTTTCATTTGATGACACACTTAAAGAAGTATGTATGGTATTCTTTTTTACATCCGTAGGATTTCAGGCTAATCTTAAAGTACTTAAAAAGGGCGGAAAGTCTATGGTGATATTTTTAGGATTAGTTATAGTACTTATATTTATACAGAATGGTGTTGCAGTAGGTTTATCTAAGGTTATGGGGCTTGATTCACTTATAGGAATGTGTACAGGCTCAATACCTATGGTTGGCGGACATGGTACTGCGGGTGCATTTGGACCGGTACTTGAAGATTTTAATGTTAAGGGTGCAACGACAATATGTACTGCTGCAGCTACATTTGGTCTTATATTTGGAAGTCTTGTAGGAGGACCATTAGGCAAGAGACTTATTGAGAAGAAAAACCTTTTAGATACAGCAATTCCAGAGGATGACAGTCTTCTTATTGAAGACGAAAAGAAGCATGAAAGACATTCCAGAATGTATGCATCAGCCGTATTCCAGCTAATTATTGCTATTGGTATAGGAACTATTTTTTCATGGGCTCTTACGAAGACAGGACTTACTTTTCCTATATACATCGGGGCCATGATTGCAGCTGCGCTTATGCGTAACATTGCAGAATATGCAGGAAATGGAAAGCTTGTTATTCATATGGGAGAAATTAACGACCTTGGAGGTATAAGTTTATCATTATTTCTTGGAATGGCTATGATTACACTTAAGTTATGGCAGCTTGCATCACTAGCACTTCCACTTGTCATACTGCTTGGTGCACAGATAATGGTTATTGTTTTATTTACATATTTTATTGTATTCAATATTATGGGAAAAGATTACGATGCAGCAGTTCTTGTTGCAGGTACATGTGGATTTGGAATGGGAGCAACGCCTAATGCCATGGCAAATATGCAGGCAATATGTGACAAATATGTTCCATCAGTTAAGGCTTATCTTCTTATTCCGCTTATAGGAAGTCTTTTTGCAGATTTCCTTAACAGTCTGGTTATTACATTCTTTATCAATATATTATAAGTATAGGGGAGTTAAAATATGTTTAATATATTTAAAAGGGTAAAAAATAAAGTTAATACATCTAAAAAGGATTACAGTCTGTCATATGATAATCTTGCTATTCCAGAGATACATAAGGTAGATTCAGACAATAATGATGACGTGGATATTTCATCAGATATGGTTCCGGGGGATAATACAGATAAGCCGCATGTTACATATGATAGCGTGGCAGTTCCGGAAGTACATTTTAAAAGAAAGAAATAACTAATAAATGCGGGTGATAACCATTAAGGTATATCACCCGCATTTATTTATATGAATTAAGTTTCCTGAACTTAATTCAAAGAACTTAGTTTATTAAAATATGTTCACAATTAACCTTCAAGAACTTCTTCAATATTCTTAAGAATCTCATCTTTATTAAAAGGCTTTGTAATGAAACGTTCTGCACCAAGCTTGAGAGCTTCAATTACTTTATTCTGCTGTCCGGCAGCAGTTATCATAATTACCTTAGCGTTAGGATCATATGCTTTAATCTCTTTAAGTGCGTCTGTTCCGTCCATGTTAGGCATTGTGATATCAAGTGTTATGATATCTGGATAATGAGTCTTATATGCAAGTACACCCTCTAATCCATCAGTAGCCTCAGCTAATACAGCATAACCTGCTTCTTCAAGAATATCACGGAGAATCTTTCTTGACATACCAGAGTCATCAACGATAACTACAGTTCCCTTGCTGTCTAATGTTACTTCGCCACCTGCTTTAGCCATAATCTTTCTTACAACAGGCATATCTCCTGCCTTAGTATCATCAGAAGCAGATATGAAGAGAAGAACCTCGCTGTCATGGATATGAATAGGAAGAACATAAGCGTCTCCCTTAGCAAACTGGTTTTCATAAGCAAACTGTGGAGTAATCTCTAACATGCTGCCCTTCTTAGAAAGTGCAGTTGCAAAAAGTCCGCTTATGCAGTTAGTAAATTCACCAACAGCATCATATACTTCAATTCCAAGATTAGATATATTGCTATGAGAGAATCCATTAGCTATATCAACTATAGCTGTCTGTTCACCAACACTTGCAAAACCAACAATAATATCAAGGTCACCTTCTAATTTCTGACCTGCAAGACATCTGTATTCAAGCTGTGAAATATGCTTAATTCTGTCTATATAGAAATCAGATGTTACAAATCTTTCGATATTAGCAAGTGCAAGCCTGCATATATCTGTTACATATGACTTTGATGAAAAGGCAAATATTGGAACAATCTGCTCCAAATCATCATTCTTAAGACCATCCATATCCTCATCAGTAAAACCATGCTCCTTCTGGAATTCCTTAAGAAGCTCATCAACCTTCGATACCGATATATCTGCTGCTTCTGAAAGAACAGAAAGGAATATTGCATAAGCACTTCCCTGCTTTTTAAGAAGAACATCTAACTGTTCTTCAGTCATATAACCCTCTCCAACAGCGATTTCACCAAATCTCGCATCCTTTGTTGTCTGTAAGTGATTGATTTCATCAGCCTGCTTTTCAGTAATAATGCCATCGGCTACAGCAATAACACCAAGCTTTGCTCTTGAATCAGAAAGCTTTTCCATTATAGACTTGTATGTATTCTGGCTTATAACCTCCTTTTCAATTAAGAATTTACCAAATAATTGACAAAACATTACATTTCCTCCTAAACACTCACGATTTATTAATTATATATATTTTATCAGCATTAGTCTGATATGTAAAGAATGTGTCGGATTTTGTTGAAAAAATCAGGTGTGTGTCAGTAAGATTATTATTAAAAGAAAATGACTGCCCGCAAAATACGGACAGTCATCTCCTGATGTAAATATATTATACCTAAAAGGAAATATAGCAGATTACTGTAAAGCCTTGAATGCTTCGTCAAGATCTTCAATGATATCATCGATATTCTCTGTACCAATTGAAAGTCTGATTGTGTTAGGCTTGATTCCCTGATCAAGAAGCTCAGCTTCGTTGCACTCTGAATGAGTTGTGCTTGCAGGGTGTATTGCTAATGACTTAACATCGGCAACATTAGCAAGAAGTGAGAATAACTCAAGGTTATCAATGAACTTCTGTGCTTCAGCAGCCCCACCCTTGATTTCAAATGTAAAGATTGAACCACCGCCGTTAGGGAAGTACTTCTTATAAAGAGCCTGCTGTTCTTCGTTAGTAGAGATTGAAGGATGATTTACCTTCTCAACTAATGGCTGATCCTTTAAGTACTGAACAACCTTTAATGCGTTCTCTACATGTCTCTCAACTCTGAGTGATAATGTTTCAAGTCCCTGAAGGAAGATGAATGAATGAACTGGAGAAATTGTAGCTCCTGTATCACGAAGGAGGATAGCTCTGATATATGTAACGAATGCAGCAGGTGCTGTATCCTTTGCAAAGCTTACACCGTGGTATGATACATTTGGTTCAACAAGCCATGGAAACTTATCAGCAGCCCCTACCCAGTCAAATTTACCACTATCAACGATTACACCGCCAAGTGTTGTGCCATGTCCACCGATGAACTTAGTAGCTGAATGGATAACGATATCTGCACCATATTCAATAGGTCTTACAAGGTAAGGTGTTGCAAATGTGTTATCAACAACAAGTGGGATGTTGTGTGCATGTGCAATCTTAGCAATTCTTTCGATATCAACAACTTCTGAATTAGGATTTCCAAGTGTCTCAATCTGAACAGCCTTAGTATTAGGCTTGATTGCTGCTTCAATAGCATCATAATCAAAAGGATCTACGAATGTAGCTTCAATTCCGTAATCTGGAAGTGTATGTGCAAGAAGGTTATATGTTCCGCCGTAGATATTCTTAGCAGCTACGATGTGGTCTCCTGCATGAGCAAGTGCCTGGAAAGCATAAGCTAAAGCTGCTGCACCAGAACCAACAGCAAGTGCTGCTACACCACCTTCAAGTGCTGCGATTCTTTTTTCAAATACATCCTCTGTTGGATTAGTAAGACGTCCGTAGATGTTACCTGCATCCTTAAGACCAAATCTGTCAGCAGCATGCTGGCTGTTATGGAATACATATGATGATGTAAGGTAAATAGGTACTGCTCTAGCATCTGTTACCGGATCAGGCTGTTCCTGTCCTACATGAAGCTGTAATGTTTCAAACTTTAAATTTCTTTCTGAGTAAGATTTCTTTGCCATAATTAATTACCATCCTTTTTAATTTATTTCAAAAATGTATTGCTTTCTTGATGTTGATGATAATATAAACCCTTATCCCTACTATGTCAATATGTTTGTATGAAAATTTTGAAAATATTTTGAAGATTATATTGTTTTTGTCGCTGAATTGGGGAGTCTGAAGGATATTCATTACAGATGATTCATGATATAGCATTATGCTATACAACATGATACCTATACATAGTCGTATATTTAATTGTCTTATAGGTCAAAAATTCAGATGTCTATATAAATAGTCGTTGCATAAGCCTATAAGTTGTAAAAAAAAGATTGTTTATAGGTATATTGGTATCATTAAAGACTTTTTATATAGTAAAATTGATAGAATATACCTATAAAACTTATATTATTTATGAATTTATGGGAAAACTCACTTTGTTTTAATGAAAATTGCTGGATGTAAGACCATATTATATGGATTTACGGATATAATGTTTAGTTTTACCCACGCAGCCTTGTAACAGCGGCTTTCAGTGCATCTATTACATAGTCAGCATCTTCCTTGGTTAAATCCTTATCTATGCTTAATCTTAAAGCACCTTTAGCTTCATCTTTGCTTCGTCCGATGGCAAGAAGCACATGTGAAGGGTCAATTGAGCCTGCAGCACATGCTGAACCGCTGGATGCACATATACCGTTCATATCAAGCATAATAAGTAAAGAATCACCCGAAACATCTTTAAAGCAGAAATGCATATTAGACGGAAGACGCTTCAGGCTGCCAATCTCTGGTCCATCAAAAGTAACGTCAGGAATCTCACCAAGAATCCTGTCAACAATATAATTACGCATATTAATAATTGTATGTGTATCTTTATCAAGTGTACCTAAGGCAAGCTTTACAGCCTTTCCCATGCCGACAATGCCTGGAACATTGCTTGTTCCGGCGCGTCTTGCACGCTCCTGTGCGCCACCATGTATGAAAGGCTCTAACTTGGCAGAATTCTTCATGTACATGAAACCGACGCCTTTAGGACCGTGGAACTTGTGTGCGCTTGCACTTAACAGGTCAATATTCATCTCTGTGACATTAATTGGGACATGACACATAGCCTGAACTGCATCAGTGTGAAAAAGAATGCCATGCTTATGTGCAATCTTGCCTATTTCTCGGACAGGTTCAATTGTTCCGATTTCATTGTTGGCAAACATAACACTTATAAGAATTGTTTTGTCAGTGATGGCATTCTCGACATCTTCTAATGAAACAAAGCCCTCGCTGTCAACATCAAGGTAAGTTATCTCGAATCCATTCTTTTCAAGATATGCACATGTATTAAGAATTGCATGATGCTCTATTTTAGTTGTTATAATGTGGTTGCCTTTATCTCTAAGTCCGAATGCAGCAGACTTTAAAGCCCAGTTATCAGACTCGCTTCCACCGCCTGTAAAATATATTTCATTGCTTTTAGCAGCGCCAATACTGTCAGCTATAATTTCCCTTGCATCTTCAATAGCCATCTTGCTTTTCTGGGCAAAATTATATACAGAAGAAGGATTGCCGTAATATTCAGTAAAGAATGGAAGCATTGCAGACACAACCTCTGGTGCGGTTGATGTAGTTGCTGCGTTATCCATATATATAAGTTTTTCCATAATATTGTCCTTATTAATTAAAAAGTAATTAAATAATAGTTCCACCGCCAAGTACATTGTCCCCGTCATATAATACAAGCGCCTGACCTGGTGTTACGGCACGAACAGGCTCGTCAAATGTACATTCAAGAGTATTCTCATCTAACATTCTTATAGTACACATTGCACCCTCATGGCTGTAACGGATTTTACCTTTGGCACGCATTTCACCTTCAAGTGAAGGTATCGACATGAAATTAAGGTTGTTGGCATAAAGCTTAGGTGAGAACACATCTGAATTATCACCGATTACAACCTCGTTGGTTTCAGGGCGTATAGCAACAACAAATGCCGGTTTTCCAAGAGCAAGTCCAAGACCTTTTCTCTGACCAACTGTGTAGTGTATGATACCCTGATGTCTTCCGATTACATTGCCGTTGACATCAATGAAATTACCGGGAACAGAAGTATAGCCTGTTTCACGTGTTATAAAGCCTGCATAGTCATTATCAGGAATAAAGCATATTTCCATACTGTCAGGCTTCTTGGCAACAGTAATACCAATCTTAGATGCAATTTCACGGACCTGATCCTTAGTATAATCACCAATAGGAAGAAGTGTGTGTGATAACTGTTCCTGTGTAAGATTATAAAGTGCGTAAGTCTGGTCTTTCCTGGCAGTTACTGAATTGCATATAGTGTATCTGCCATTAGGAAGCTGGTGGATTCTTGCATAGTGTCCTGTTGCAATGTAATCTGCTCCTATTTCAAGACTTCTCTTAAGAAGAGATTCCCACTTTACATAACGGTTGCAGGCGATACATGGATTAGGTGTACGGCCTTTTTTATATTCGTCAACAAAATAGTCGATTACATTACATTTGAACTCATTCTTAAAATTCATTACATAATATGGGATGTCAAGCTGACCTGCAACACGCCTTGCATCATCAACAGCGCTGATACCGCAGCAGCCGTTTTCAGCGGCTTCTGTTGCATCGTCCTGCCATATCTGCATAGTCACACCTATTACATCATAGCCCTGTTCCTTTAATAGATAAGCGGCAACAGAGGAATCAACGCCTCCTGACATGCCGACAACAACTTTTTTCTTCATTACTAATCCTCAATCATTTCTTATATCTCTTATTTCGTCTGCAAGTGCGCAGATTTCGTTCCAATGCTTCTTAGAATCCTCATCATATACAGCACATATCTTAAATCCACCCTGTCTTGCAGATTCAATGCCGTGAAGAACATCTTCATATACCCATGTATCTTCCGGTTTAAAATGCATTTTTTCAGCGATAAGCTTGTAGCTTTCCGGATTCTTTTTATTATATGGAATGTCATATACTGTAAAAATGTTGTTAAAACAGTCAGTTATTCCAAGATGGTTAAGTGCAGCGTCAACACAGCCTCTGTCAGAGCTTGTAAATATGCACATGTCAGATCCAGCTTCATGCTCACGTCTGATTAATTCAAGCATTCCATCTTTAGCCGGAATATCTGTGCTGTAGTGTCTTGTCATAATATCCACAGCAGTCTGCCTCATAGTTGCTGCATCAGTGTTTATGCCTAATTCATCACGGAAATAAGCAGAACATTCATCAAGGTCCATTACATAAGTACGCTCGTCAAAGTCATCAGGTAACTTATCAACATACTGCATGGCGTATTCCTTGGAAACATTTCTCCAGTAAGGCATAGAATCAAGAATAGTTCCGTCCATGTCAAATATGAAATCCCTGTGATAATTAAATACACGGCCAGTCTTTAAGTAAAGCTCTTTCGTAGCAAGTCCAGGATCATCAGCGGCAAATATAGCTGAAACAACAGCAATCCCGTCAACACCAGTGCCTGCAAGCTCACCGCAGTTGTCGTAATCAATACCGCCGATTGCAACGACAGGGATATTAACTGAACCTGCAACCTCAATCAGTCTCTCACGAGGCATGTATACAGCATCCTTTTTGGTACTTGAGCCAAATACAGCACCGGTTCCGATATAATCTGCACCAAGTCTTTCGGCTTCTTTCGCTTGTTCTACTGTCTTGGCGGTCATGCCGATAATCTTATTATCTCCAAGAATACTTCTTGCAGTCATATAGTCAGTGTCACTCTGTCCGATATGTACTCCGTCAGCATCAGCTTCAAGTGCCGCCTGCACATCATCATCAATAACGAATGGTACTCCATATTTTCGTGCAATTGGCTTAATTGCTTTTGCTTTTGCAACTATTTCATCATGCGATGCATTTTTTTCTCTTAATTGTAAAAATGTTGCTCCATTTTTTAATACATTTTCAACAACATCAATGAGACTGGCTCCGTTAAGCCAGCTTGTATCTGTGATTGCGTATAGACGCAGCTGTTCTTTTCTAATCATAATTAATTCTCCTGAATCAAATTCAATATGTATAATAACACATCTGCCTGTACCTTTGGCATACATTTTTTGACACATTTTAAAAATTTCTATAAAATATTCTGAAAAATGTTGTAACGAAAATCCATTTCGTGCGTCTAACCTATGTAAGACGGAAGGAGGTGACCAGTTCTGAATTACGAGAAATTGTACAATTCCTATTATATGCAGGTGTATTCTTATGTGGTTATTATAGTAAAGAATCAGTCTCTTGCTGAAGAAATCACACAAAATACTTTTTACAAAGCTATGACTGCCAAACGTCCGTATGAGGGCAAGGCGGGTGAGCTCACATGGCTTTGCAGTATTGCTAAGAATCTCGCAATTGATGAATGCAGGAAAAATAAGAAGTTTTCTGAGCTTGATGAGACTTTACCGCAGCAGACGGCTGATTTGGCGGATAAAGTTTCAGATACAGATTCTGCTTTGCAGATTCATATGGTTCTTCATGAACTACCGGAGCCGTATAAAGAGGTATTTCAGTTGAGAGTTTTTGGAGAACTCACATTTGCACAGATTGGAATGGTATTTGGAAAAACTGAGAACTGGGCCAGAGTAACTTATCATAGGGCCAGACTGAAAATAAAAGAAAGGATTGATTAGATATGAGTAATAAAGAATGTGAAATCGTGCAGGACTTACTGCCCCTTTATTATGACAAAGCCTGCAGTGAAGCAAGCTGCAGCTTTGTTGAAAAGCATATGGCAGGCTGTAGTGACTGCCAGAAGATATATAATGAATTACAGGAAAACAACGTTGATGAAGTGCTTGCAAAGGAATCAAAAGGAGTACTTGAAAGACATGCAAAAAAAGAGCGTAATGCAGCATACAAGGCGGGAGTTGTGATTGCAGCAATACTTCTACTGCCAATTGTCATTACATTTATAGTACAGCTTGCAACTGGTATGGGTTTAGGCGTATTTTCGGTTGTTACTGCTTCTATGATGCTTGTTGCAGCACTTACGGTAGTTCCGCTTATGTCTACGAATAACCGTCTGTTAAAATGTATTCTTGCAGGCGTTGCATCACTTATGCTTATATTGTTTTTCGTTGACCGTATGAATGGCGGAGGAAACTTCCTTTTTTGGGCTATACCTACAGTATTTGGTATATCAATAGTGCTGTTTCCGATAGTGATATGTCTTGTGTCACTTCCACCGGTACTTAGTGACAAGAAAGCACTTATAACAATGACATGGGATACATTGTGGCTATTCCTTACAATGTTTATAGTGTATTATCATTCTGGTTTTACAGGTATGAAAGACGGATATACAGTAGCTGTTATACTTATGCTTGGTGTATGGCTTGTATTTCTTGTGATTAGATATCTTCCTGTCCATGGACTGATGAGAGCCGGAATTAGTACGATAATATCTGTATTATGGGTTGTTTTTGCCGATGATTTTCTTGAGTTTATTCTCTACAAAAGGAAGGTGCTTACAATAAGTCATATGAATCTGTCTGATTGGAGCACGACTCTTAGTATTAATGGAAATATATTTTTTATTACTTTAGTGTCTGGCTGTGCAATAGGCTTGGTACTTATAGGTATTGGTGCGTTGCTTATGAGAAAGAAAAATGTTCAGAAGATGAGATAATAATAATCCCCTCACAAGGTTGATGCTTTGTGAGGGGATTATAACTATCTTATACTTTTAATATATGCCCTGTAATTCTTAACAAGCAATGGCACTTCCGCAATAAGCATGCCAATCCAGCCTGCAAGATAAGAGAAAGGAAGTGCTTCTATTCCCATGCCTAACGCAAATACAAGTGGAATTGCGGCAAGCACGCGGACACCCATATTGATAAAGCTTGAAAGCAGGGTAATCTTTAAGTCACCGATTCCTCTGAAATATCCCTGAATACCATTAGTGATGGCAGGAAGTATGTACATTACAGAGATAAGCTTAAGGTAGATTACACCGTGTCTTATAACCTCAGTATCCGAAGTGAACAGCTTCATAAGTGGTCTTGCAAATACGAAACATACAAAGAATATGAAGATTCCATATATTATCTCAAGAATAATACCGGCTTTAAAGCCTTTGATTACTCTGTCGTCTCTTCCGGCACCTTTGTTCTGTGCCATCATAGCTGTCATTCCGTGTGCAATATTCTGCTCGGGTGTATATGCATAGTCATCAATTCTGTTTACTACTGCAAATGCAGCTGAAACCGAAACGCCCATAGTGTTAATAATAGCCTGTATTCCTATTTTACCAAGCTGTACAGTAGCCTGCTGCATAGCAGATGCCCAGCCGTAGCTTATAGTTTTCTTAAGCAGTGAGCGGTCAAATACAAGCCACTTTTTGCCAAGACACAGAATCGGTACTTTGAATTTAATATATATCATGCAGAATACACAGCAGAGAGCCTCGCTCACTACAGTTGCAACTGCACATCCGTTGCTGCCGGCTTTCAGGACAACAACAAAGAAAAGGTCACCAAATACATTTAAAACTGCACTTATGATAAGGAAATACAGTGGTGTTGCACTATCTCCCAATGCCCTTAAAGTGCTTGAGAAAAAGTTATAAAGGAATGTGAAGATGAGTCCTAACATGATTATTCTTAAGTACTGGGTTGTAAGTGTCATAATTGATCTGTCAACCTGAACAAGCATAAGAATAGGTCTTGTAAATACTATTGCAATCAGTGTAAGTGCAAGTGAGAATATCATACCTGATATCATAGTTGTACTTATCTGGCGGGAAAGTGTGTCCATTTTCTTACCGCCGAAATAATTACCCATAAGAATACTTGCACCCATACATAATCCGTTAAGGAAAAGAATAATGAGTGTAGTTATTGGATTGCATATTCCAACAGCAGCCAGTGCTTCTTTTCCAACAAATCTTCCGACAATAATAGAGTCAACCGCATTATAAGTAAGCTGAAATATATTTCCTAGTATAAGTGGAATTGTGAATTTAATTAACATAGGCATAATTCTGCCCTGAGTTAAATCTTTTGCCATAATTGATGAAACCTCATGTGTGAATTTCGTAAATGATACTGTCCAAGTGCTTGATTTTAATGCTTATTTTTAAATATGTCAAGAAATATGTTATTTACAATTACAAGCCGCAAATTAAGATAAAAAATTAATAACCTGTAATAACAGTACTTAGTCTGCACTTACGTTCATAATCAAGAGATGTCTCTTGTCTGTGACCAGGGTATATTTTATAATCGCCAATTAAAGTGTTCATCATTTTTTCTATTGATGAAATAAGTAATTTCTCATTTCCGCCAGGTAAAGATGTTTTACCATGTTTTTCAAACATAATGGTGTCACCAGAGAAAATATTATCATTAACAATGATTGCCATTGAACCGTCTGTATGTCCTGGCATACCTAAGAAAGAAAATGATAACTCATCAAGATTAATTATATCGTCTTCACAAATTAATATATCGGCTTTTACAGCTTTATAAGGTATTTTAACATAAGGTCTTTCATTAATAAGTTCTTCGTCTTCAAGTCGTCCGGCATCAATTTTAGATATAATAACAGGTACATTAAAATATTCTTTCACTTCTTTTAATGCTAAAATATGATCTGTATGACCATGTGTTATAAAAATGTATTTAAGACACAATCCATTTTCTTCAATTGTTTTAATAATTTCAGCAGCATTATCTGCTGGGTCAATCAGAATTGCATTTTTCTTATTCGAAGAAACAATATATACATTTGTGCTGCATGCACCCAATACTAGTTTTGTAATATTCATAATTTTTTACACACCCCATTTTTATGAGAATATATTTATATTGATTATATCAATTCTGTGTATATATAAATACTAAAAAAACACATGATGATATTTAAATCACATATTTTTATTCAAGAATTTTCTACTAATACTTTGAATATCAAAATACCCTTGACAATTATTTAATTAAATGATAACATTCAACAAGAAACTTTGAATATCAAAATATATCGGAATCTGTAAAGGAGTATGATTATGTTAAGAATTATTGCTGACAGCACATGTGATATATCTAAAGAAGATGCAAGAAAGATGGGGATTCAGATTGTTCCTATATCTGTAAGGTTTGGGGATGAAGAATTCTTAGATGGAGTTGAGATAACGCACGAGGAATTCTATACAAGACTTGCTGAATGTGATGAATTACCTAAGACTTCACAGCCAAGCCCTGATACATTCATGAAAGTATTTAATGAAGCTGTTGCTGACGGGGATGATGTACTAGGAATATTCATATCTTCTGATTTATCAGGAACATATCAGAGTGCATGCCTTGCTGCTTTAGATGTTGAAGAAGAAACAGGAAAGAAACTATACATGGTAGATTCAAGAAGTGCGTCAATTGGAACAGCCCTTTTAATCAGAGAGGCAGTAAAGTTAAGAGACGCTGGTGTAAATGTATCTGATATCGCTGCTGCATGTACAGAGATGTCAAAATACATCAAACTTACAGCAGCTGTCGGTTCTCTTAAATATCTTAAAATGGGTGGCAGACTTTCAGGAGCGGCTGCATTTGCAGGAACAATGCTTCATATAACACCGGTTGTAAGTATTGAAGATGGAAAAGTTGTTGTGATTGGAAAAACAAGAGGAAAAAAAGCAGCTGAAAAACTTATGCATGATAAGCTCACAGAAGACGGATTAAGTCTTACAAGAGATTTCATGTTTGGTCATATCAACTGCTCTGAATCTTTAGAAACATTTATTAATAAGAGTCTTACTTACATATCAGATGTTAATGGAAATGTTGGTGTAAGCTCTATTGGCTGTTCTGTTGGAACCCATGTAGGTCCAGGAACATATGGAATTGCTTATGTAGAAGCTGCTGAATCAGGAATGAATCGTGAAAGCATCGAAAAGACGGCCTGATTCTTATAGCGTCGCTGTTCTGATGGAACGAATCTGTCAGAATTAACAAGCTCATCAAATTCCTTATACGGAACATACATGTAGTCCATGGTTTCTCCTTCCTGAAGGGTAACATGGACTTCTTTTTCTATTAAATTAAGGTAACTGTGATATATGGCATGCTTAGGCTTATCCACATAGCTGTAGAGTACAATGAGGTCTTCAGTAGAAATCTTAATGCCAGTCTCTTCATATAACTCACGAACCGCACCTTCAGCCGCTGTTTCACCTTTAAGTATAGAACCACCTGTAACTTCCCACTTAAGAGGGTATGTTTTATTTCGTGAACGTTCTGTCGTAAGAAGCTTACCATCCTTAGTCATAGTATATACATTGACAATGACATGATACACCCCATCAGGTAAAGACTTTGCCTGGCTTCTTTTTAAATCGAAGCCTAACAGCTTTTCATTCTCATCATAGGCATCCCATAATTCTTCGTCAACTATTTCAACAAAACTATCGTAATACTGCTCTTCGAAATATATCATTTCTTCAATCTGCTGGATTGTGTAAGATATATTTTCAGGTGCAATTATCCAGACAGTTTCAGGATCATCACGGCGTCTTGCAACAGCAATAAGCTCTCCGATATATTCATCAACGGCAACATCTACACCTAACAGATAAACTCTCTGTTTATCAAGCTCAGAAAATCCGGCAGTTCTTTCGACATCTACATAGCCGCAATTAATAGGATAGACCACCGAGGGGTTATCTTCATCAGTGCTTCCTAAGGGGTGGTCGATTTTCACGGTTACAGTTTCTTCTCTCATTATATCTCCTTGTTAAATGTTTATTAACTTGATATTTGTTATTGCGTGTGTGAGTCATTATTGTAGTCATTTTGTCTGTGTCTGGCATATGTGTTTGAACACGTTAAAAATTGCTAATTTATCGGTATTATTTTCGGCTCTTTCGATTGTTTATGTTCATTCGACAGCTGTACACTTTCGCCGTAGTTGTTCGTCTGAGACACACTCTCGATTTATTGTGAGCTGTGTGGGAGTTAATGCCGCTATATACATAAGGGCGGTGCGGGAAAGCACGTTCAAGCAAAGCGCGTTTGATTTACCGCACCGTAATAAACTTTGTAGATAGCGGCATTTACTCCCACTAAGCGAAACACTCATGAGAGAGTGTGCCTCAGACGTACATCTAGGTAAAAGTGTTCATCTGTCGAATGTACACAAACGTATGAGCCGAAAATAACACCTGATAAATTAACGCAATTCTAACGAATCATTCAAACATATATGCCAGACACAGACAAAACAATTAAAAACTGAATCTCACACACGAAATAACAAATATGAATATACACCAATTAGAACAAAGGTGCAACCAGTCTTAATATACATTGTCCGATTCTCAAGATTCTCGGCTTATTGATGTATTTGTCGGTTACTTCCTCACTTCTTCTGAAAATGTTGTAGAAATCATTAAGTATGTCAGCAGCAGTTTCCTTGCCATATACATATGCAGCATTTTCAAAGTGAAGGTAAAGACTTCTGAAGTCCATGTTGATTGTGCCTACAACAGATACTTCTCCATCGCTTACCCACTGTTTTGCATGAATGAAGCCCGGTGTGTATTCGTATATTCTTACGCCGTATCTTACGAGATCTGCATAATATGATCTTGTGAGGCTGTAAGTAAGCTTCTTATCAGGAATACCAGGTGTTACAATTCTAACATCAACACCTCTCATTGCTGCCATTGCAAGCTCTCTGGACATCTCTTCTGTAATAAGCAGATATGGTGTTGTAATGTAAAGATAATGCTTGGCACTCTTAATAATATTAAGATAAACATTTTCAGCAACCCTGTTGTTATTAAGTGGACTGTCAGCGTAAGGAACAACATACTGATTATTATTAACAGCCTTGTAGCCATAGTCAGAGGCTTTAATATATTTGACATAATCATCCTGAGGCTCATCTGTTTTCTTAATAGAGTTCCACATAGAAAGAAACAGCATTGTAAGAGTCTTAACGGCATCGCCGGTCAGTTTAAGACCGGTATCCTTCCACTCCCCATATGGGTGTGTTATGTTAAAGTACTCGTCAGCAAGATTATAACCTCCAGTGAATCCGACCTTACCGTCAATTACGGTAATTTTTCTGTGATCACGGTTATTCATGAACATGTTAAATGCAAGCTTGATTGGATTAAATACACGGCAGTCAATGCCATTTGCACGCATTTCCTTGATGAAATCCTTGTTAAGGAAGAAGATACTTCCTACATCATCATAGAATAAACGGACTTCAACGCCTGCGGCAGCTTTTCTTATAAGTACATCTTTAATTCTGTCAAAGCTTGAAGCTTCTTCAATAGCATGATATTCCATAAATATGAACTTCTCAGCTTTTTCAAGTTCTTTAAGCTGTGCTTCAAGACCTTCCTCACCTATGGAATAGAATTCAATATCCGTATTCTTATATACAGGATATCCTTCATGATTACTCAGATAATGGAACTGGTTATATATATAGATATCCTTATCTTTAACCTCTTTAAGAATGTTTTCATCCTGAGAAAGAGATTTTTTATAGGATTCTTCTATTGAATTGAACCTTTTCTTTACCGCCCTTGTAACAATGGAACGTCCAAAAAGCAGATAAATAAGTATACCAAGTATAGGAAATGCAAGAATTACAATTATCCATGGCATTTTCATGGCTGAATTAGTAGATGTTCCGTATATCTTAAGCACAAGAATAATTGCAATAAATGTGCTTAATAATGAAATCCATGCGTAGTCCCTGTAAAAATATAATAAAAGATAAGCCAGCCACGCAACCTGGATAAGTACAAATATACCTGTAGCCAGAAGCCGTCCAAAACTGTTTTTTACGGCTGTTTTCTTTTCGGTTCTCATATGCTTGCGATTATCCATAATTTTCTTATCTCCTTGTCCTATTAATCAGATTGCCTTTCCAGCAAACTGTGTCATATACAGCTCATAATATCTGCCTTTATCAGCAAGCAGAGACTCATGATTACCTGTCTCGACAACTCTTCCATTATCCATAACAACTATGACGTCAGCGTCCTGAATAGTTGACAGTCGGTGTGCAATAATAAGGCTTGTTCTGTTCTTCATAAGATTAGTCATTGCATCCTGAATCTTTTTTTCTGTTCGTGTATCAACACTTGAGGTTGCTTCATCGAGTATAAGAATCTTAGGACTGGCAACAAATGCTCTTGCAATTGATAGTAACTGGCGTTGTCCCTGTGACAGATTCTGTCCATCTTTGGCAAGCATGGAATCATATCCGTCAGGAAGATGCATAATCATATTATGGCAGTTAGCCTTCTTTGCAGCAGCAATGATTTCAGTATCCGTTGCATCCTGTCTTGAATATAGAAGATTATTCTTTACAGTGTCGGCAAAAAGAACAGTATCCTGTAAAACAATTGCAGTATTCTTCCTAAGATTCTCACAGTCTATATCTTTAATATTAACACCATCAATGGTTATACTGCCGTTGTCAATATCGTAGAATCTCATAAGAAGATTGACAACAGTAGTCTTACCGCTTCCGGTGCTTCCTACAAGTGCAACCTTCTGTCCTGCTTTAACCTTAAGGTTGAAATCATGTAATACTTGTTTCCCTGGAATATAAGAGAAATCAACATGGTTAAATTCAATGTTGCCGGTAGAATTATCCATTGTAAATTCACCTGATTTGTCCTCGGAAGGTTCATCAAGAACAGCAAATACTCGCTCAGCACCGGCTATTGCAGTCTGAATCTGACCCCATATATTGGCAAGCTCGTCAATAGGTCTGCCAAACTGCTTGGCATATACGATAAATGCTGATATTACACCGATAGATACATATCCTTTAATTGCAAAATATCCTCCGGCTGCGGCAATAATGACAAAGCCGATATTGTTAATGACATTCATAACAGGTCCCATAGAACCACCAAGAATCTCAGCTTTAATACCAACCTTAGTCAGTTCGTCGGAAGTTTTATCAAAATCACTGCATACATTTTCCTGTCTGTCAAATGCTGTAACAGTCTTGATACCAGTGACCATCTCCTCAACAGTTCCATTAAGCTGGCCTAAAAGAACCTGTCGTCTGGAATAGAATTTTCTCATAGCTTTAGACAAATTCTTAGTTGCAAATATAGTAAGAATTACTGTTGTGCAGGAACATAATGCAAGCTGTGGGGATAAAGCAACCATCATAATGACAGTTCCAATAATAGTGAGAACACCTGAGAATAACGAACTCATGGACTGTGATACAGTGTTGGAGATATTCTCAACATCATTAGTCATCCGGCTCATAATGTCGCCATGTGAATGCTGGTCAAGATATTTGACAGACATGCCGACAATCTTATCAAAAAGATCCTGTCTCATATGCTTTACAATTCTCTGGCTTAATATGGCACTTAGTCTTGTCTGTATAAATGTACATATACTGTATATTATGTATACCACCAACATGAAGATAAGTATATGGTTTAAATTATTAAATTTTCTTAAAGAAATATAATCAATTGCCTGACTCTGAAGCTTTGGAGCATAGACAGAGCATACAACCATTACAACTACAGCGATGAAAAGAGCGATAATCACAGGTTTTTCTTTAGCAAAATACTGCATAAGGCGCATAAATGTTTCCTTGCCGTTGACAGGCTTTTCGACAGCTGCGCCCCTGTTTCTAGGTCCTCCCTTCATGCCGGGAATTCTCATATTTACTTGTGAAGTATTCTTATCCTCAGCCATAATATCTCTGTCTCCTTGCTATTTCTTATTCAACTGTGAATTATATATATCCTGATATATTGCACTGTTTTTGAGCAGTTCGTCATGAGTGCCGACAGCACTTATATGTCCGTCATCAAGAATTACAATTCTGTCAGCATCTTTAACAGAGGCAATTCGCTGTGCAATAATAATCTTGGTAGTGTCCGGATATGCATTTTTAAGCATTGAATACAGATTAGCTTCTGTCTTTAAGTCAAGTGCACTTGTTGCATCATCAAATATAATAATCTCAGATTGTTTAAGGATTGTACGGCTTATGGCAACTCTCTGTTTCTGACCTCCGGAAAGACTGGTTCCCTGCTGTGTCACAAGAGTATCAAATCCGTCTGTTGAAGTACTGATAAATTCCATAGCCTGTGCGATGGAAGCTGCATTTGCAATATCGGTATCAGTTGCGTTTTCACGACCCCACTGGATGTTCTCCTTAATGCTGCTCTGAAATATTTCACTCTTCTGTAGAGCAACAGATATACGCTCACGCAAATTCTTAAGGTTATATTCCCTGACATCAATATCATCAACAAGCACGCTTCCTCCGGTTACATCATAGAATCTTGGAATCAGGTTAATAAGGCTTGTTTTACCACAGCCGGTTTCGCCGAGAATACCGATAGTTTCGCCGGGATTGATAACAAGATTAATATTATCAAGAATCTTCTTATCACCAGTTAATGGATATGCAAATGTTACATTTTTAAATTCAATCTTACCCTTAACAGAAGGTTTTCCGTCAAATGAACCGTCTTTGATAGAAGGCTCGCAGGCAAGTACCTCATTAATTCGTCTGCCTGAAGCAATACCTCTTGAAGCGGTCTGGAACATATTAGTCATTCGCATAACTGCATTAAGTGACTGTGTGACATATGTAATTGCTGCCATGACATTACCTGGTGTAACAGAACCGCTGGAAACCTGAATACCACCGACCTTGATAACTGCAACTACAGACAGGTTGAGAATAATATTCATAATTGGCTGCATATATGAGAAAATCATCAGCACATTAAGCTGTGTATTTACAAGAGCGTCATTGGATTTTTCGAACCGTTCTTTTTCGTAATCTTCTTTAACATATGCTTTGACAACACGGAAACCTGATACATTTTCCTGCATTACATTATTAACATTATCAAGCTTTTGTTGAAGCCTGGAAAAAAGTGGATTAGCTTTAGAAAGAAAATATATAACACATATAATTACAAGCGGCAGGGCACATGCGATAACTGCACCAAAACTTAGATTAAGGGATAACATGCATATTATGCCGCCGGCAAAAAGCATGAATGTCCTTATAAAACCACGCATGCTCATCTGGATAAAATTCTGTAACTGCGTTATATCGTTGGTAACTCTTGTGATAAGTGAACCTGTAGAGAATTTGTCAGTCTGTTCGAATGAGAATGACATAATCTTTTTGAATGCGTCTTTTCTTAGATCATTACCGAAATTCTGTGATGCAATATTAGAACACACACCACATAAGATACCAGATAATCCGCCAAGAATTACGAATATTATCATCTTGAGTCCTTCAGTAAGCACAAGATTAAGATTACCAACTCCATTATTAGATAGACCCAAAACACCTTCATCCACGATGGTGCTCATTAAACGAGGCTGAACGAGGTCCGCAAGAACCTCGCCCACCATGAATAAAGGTGCAAGAATGGCAAAAAGCCAGTATTTTTTAAGATATTTCAGCATGTAAAAACTCCCTGTCTTTAAATTAATTATTCAAAAACCTTCCTTATGCTGTCGTAATGAAGAAATTCTCCCCTGTCAGCGATAGCCTTGATTTCGTCGGCTGTAGCAAATCTGAAACCGGCAGTTTCTTCTGTCTGTAAATGTATATCTGCTTCTGTAATATCCATGTTAAACTTATAGATATCAACAAAATAATTATCCTTTTCTTCAGGATTATCTCTTCTGTAAGAAAATTCAAAGCCGCCATCAGCCTGTGATACATCAACGCCGGTTTCTTCTAATACTTCACGGCAGACAGCCTGAAAAGATGTCTCTCCAGCCTGGCATGCACCGCCTGAGACTTCCCAGTGCCCCGGTGCCCATGCTTTAGTTAAGACTCTCTGTGTTATTAAAAATGTATTATCAGGTCTTTTGATTATCCCAAGAACAGTCAGGTGATAATCCCCATCTTTCATGTTCCAGTCATTACGTTTCATAGTACGGCCTGTAAGTTGTTTATCGACATCATAGATATCCCATATCTCGCCCATTATTTATCGTCTCCTGTTAAACTAATTATCTTTATGTTCTTTAAGATATTCAAGTACGCTGTGTACAGCAACATTTCCTTCACCAACAGCCTTGGCATACTGATAAGGTCTGCCTGTACAGTCGCCTGCTGCATATACACCATCAATGTTAGTCTTCTGAGTTCTGTCAACAATAATATGTCCACCAGCCATATCAAGTCCTGATAATAATACACCCGGATTAATAGAATCCTTTAAGAAGAAAGCTCCGCTTACAGGGATAGCTTCTCCCTTGAAAGTTACTGAAGATACTTTCTTATCTCCGTCAACACTTGCAGGAAGTCCGTGATAGTGCGTTATATTGTCACATTTTAACTCAGTTTCCTTATATGGCGTGAAAAGGTATATATGATTAGCAAGTCCTGCTAAAAATGTTACTTCATCCTCGAATTTAGGTGATGCACATATAACAGCAATATCCTTATTCTTATATAATGCTCCATCACATGTAGCACAATAGCTTACGCCGCAACCAAGGAGTCTTGCTTCGCCTTCAATTTCTCTTGTTGTTGTCATACCAACAGTCATTATGACAGATTTGGCTTCATATATCTCATTATCAGCTCCGGCTGCAAAATAACCGCCGCAGTCATATATAGAGTTAACCTGTGCCCCTGTTATAGTAATGCCGCAGTCGTCAATCTGCTTTAAGAACACAGACTGCATTTCGCTTCCTGTAACAGCAGGAAGTCCCGGATAATTCATGATTTTCTCGGCTTTCTCTATCTTAGTGCTTAGTGCTCTTGAACCAAACCATATAAAGTTAAGATTTCTTGCTTTAGCAGTGAGTGCAGCAGATATTCCTGCAGGTCCGCTGCCGATTATCATAAGGTCATACATATTACATAGCCTCCTTATTATGTTGACTTATAAACTAGTATTAATTAAAGGAAACGGTTTATACGCTCTTTCATCTGCTCTTCGCCCATGATATGAACGATAGTCCATAAATCAGGTGTGTTAGCTCTGCCAGTTACAGCAATTCTTACAACCTCTGCAACATCTGATACATTGCCCTTGAAGTTCTCAGGGTTAGCCTTGTAAGCCTTCATATCAGAAGCATAGCCGTTCTTATCAGCTATTTCCTTAAGCTTGTTAAACCACATGCTGTTATCATCATTATGGTCATAAGCTGCAAGGTAATCATTAAGAATAGCCTTAACCTCGTCATCAGCTAATCTGAATTCATCTCTTTCACCAGATTCGCCATCAAAGAAGAAGCTGATAAGTTCAAATATCTGCTTAGCATACATGAAGTCTTTTCTTCTTCTCTTAGCACCAACGCCCATGTAAAGTCTTAATATAGCAAGTAACTTTTCTTTGTCAGCAAACCATACCTTTTCCATCTCTGGCTCATTCTCTAATGCCCAGTTGTGGAGGAATTCGTATAAATCATCCTCTGATAACTTTGAAAGCTCATTCTTACAGATGTTATGAAGCTTTTCCTTATCAAATAACGCACCTGAAACACTCATCTTATCTACAGAGAATGGGAATTCGTTGATATCCTTATCAGGGAACTTCTCATGCCATTCCTCAAAGTTAGAATTAAGGAGTGTAAGAAGATAAACCTTCATTGTGTATGGATGATATCCATCTTTTCTATAGTAATCAAGTGAAAGCTCCGGATCTTTTCTCTTAGAAAGCTTTCTCTTTCCGCCTGTTTCCTCATCAAACTTCATAAGATGTGCTGTATGTGCGTATTTTGGCATCTTAAAGCCTAATACATGGAATAATTCATAGTGGATAGGAACAGAAGCAAGCCATTCACCGCCACGTACAACTGTAGTAGTTCTCATAAAGTGGTCATCAATTGCGTGTGCAAAATGATATGTTGGAATTCCATCTTTCTTAAGAAGAACTACATCATGGATATTCTCTGGAAGCTTAATCTCTCCCTTAATGCTGTCTGTAAATGTGATTTCATTCTCAGGACTTCCCTGTGAACGAAGTCTTAATACATAAGGCTTTCCTGCCTTAAGATTTTCCTCAATAGTCTCTAAAGAAAGGTCACGGCATACAGCATATTTGCCATAATATCCGGTAAGAACCTTATCAGTCTCCTGCTGTAATCTTACAGCCTCAAGCTCTTCCTCTGTACAGAAGCAAGGGTAAGCAAGTCCTTTAAGTACAAGCTCCTTTGCAAATGTATGATAGATATCAACTCTCTGTGTCTGATAATATGGTCCGTATGCATTAACCGGGTCAGAATCCGGGAAGCCTGCACCCTCATCAAATTCAATATCAAAATATCTTAATGAATTGATTACAAGGTCAACAGCACCTTCAACGGTTCTCTTGGCATCAGTATCTTCAATTCTTAAGTAGAATACACCACCATTCTTGTGTGCGATTCTCTCATCAGCTAATGCACTGTAGAGATTGCCAAGATGGATAAAGCCTGTAGGGCTTGGACCTAATCTTGTTACTTCTGCCTTATTAGGAAGTTTTCTATATGGGTATTTCTCCTCATAATAATCAGGTGTCTTATCCACATCAGGGAATAAGAGCTCTGCTAATTTCTTACAATCCTGTTCGTTCATTATTAATCTCCTTATATTGCTAAATAAATCTCATAATATTTTACACATTTTGCAGACGCATTTCAACCTTGAAATTAATCTGTGGTAATTCTGGGATTTTTATTGTATTTAAAATGCATATATGCCTGTCTATAGCTCACAATCTCCGATTTCCTCGCTTAGTATGAGTAAATACCGCTATCTACATAGTTTATTACGGTGTGCGAAGTCAAACGCGCTTCGCTTGAACGAGACTTCACACACCGAACTTTTGTATATAGCGGTATTTACTCATATACAGCTCGTCAATAGTCGCTTGTGAGCTATAGACAGGCATATATGCATATAACTATATTGAAAAAGCCTAGAATTAACATATATTAAGTATATTGCGGAATGCGTATGCTACGCCGTCTTTATCGTGGTGGAGGGTTATGTGGTCGGCTATTTGTTTCAGGTGTGGTGCGGCGTTTTCCATTGCTATTCCTACGCCGGCGTATTCTATCATGTCTGTGTCGTTGTCTGCGTCGCCGAAGGCTGCTACATTTTCACGGGACAGACCGAGGTATTCTGTTAAGAACTTAACGCCTGATTTCTTGCCTGCGTCTTTATATGATATCTCAAGAAGCTGGCTGATAGAACTTGTCATATATATTTCATCAGTTGCCTTGCGGATTCTGTCCATTATGTCTTTCTTTAATTCTTCGTCGCCGACTACTATGTCAATACTGTCTAGTTCATGGCAGTGTTCAAGTATGAAGGATACTATGTCATCTTTAAGAATCCTTGTTTTCTTGACATAGGCAAGTGAGTGTTCTGTAGCACCGTATTTTTCAGGATGTGCAGTATATTCTGTTGAAGCGAATGCCTGTCCTTTTATAAATGCTTCATATGTCACAATATCATTCTCAGTGAGTTTAAGAATAGTCTTTACTGATTCTGATGTAAGAACATAGGATTTAAGGCACTCTTTGCCTGCAATACGGTAGATGGCAGCACCATTGCTTGTTATTGCATATTCAATTCCGGGAACAGATATGACATCTTCAGGCAGCGTGTCAAATGCACGCCCGCTGGCGATACATACATGTACCCCATTGCCTATAGCATCAATTAATGCCTGTCTGTTTACTTCTGATAGATGGCTTTCTGAATTAAGAGTTGTCCTGTCTAAATCAAGAGCCACAAGTTTAATATCTGTATTCATAATAATCACCTTGTAAATATGTTATTTTCTTTATGTATATATAGAATACATTTTTAAAACATTTTTTTCAAGGCAATATATATTTGCCAATAATTTATCAATAATTACAATTTGTCCTAGATAATTAAATGAATTCATGTTAAAATATATATAACATTTTATGGACGGAGATTGGGGATATGATTATATCAGAAAATCATTTTGGAAAAGAAAATTGTGTTGCTTATTGCGATATCTTAATTAGAAGAAATTATGAAGTAATTAATGCGGATGAGCATTTTTATCATTTTGTGGAGAAGCTGGTTGGAATTAATTTTCTGGATATTGTGCATCCTGATCAGCTGAAGGATTTTAAGACAACATTTGAATCATTAAAACCAGGAGAGAATAGCAGAATTATAATTCTGTTAAGAAATGGAATTGGTGAATATTATTGGTCAGACATGTACATTTTTAATAATGGCAAGGTGCTTTCAGGTGAGAATATTCTTGAAATAAGATGTTTCTTTTTGTCAGCGGTTGAGAGTAGATATCTTATGGGTCTTGATAATATTAATAAATACAGAACACTGCTTTCAGTGTATCGTAATTATTTGTTCGATTATAACTCGTATACAGATATATTTACTATATATATGTACAGAGGTAATCAGTGTACAGCACCGGTTAAATGTCCTCTTGAGCAGTTTAAAGACAGAATGCTGTCACTGTTACGAAATGATGCAGAAAAAAAAGAATTTAATGTTTTTTATAATTATCTTAAAACAGGTTCTAATATGTTTAGCTGCATGGTTTATCTTCCACTTGGTGAGAACAATGATGAATTATATAAGTTTAAAGTTAATGGCGACAGTCTTTTTGCCAATAACAAGCATCCCATAGTTGCTGGATATCTTGAAACAGCTGATGGAAATGTTAATAATATAATACCGTATTATGCAACAAGTGAAGCAGTTGATTCTGCAACCGGGCTTCTTAATAAAAGGGCATGCATGGAATATACAAAAGCAGCGATGGCATCTAATGATAATAAAATTCATTATATGATTATATTTGATGTAGATAATTTTAAAAGTATCAACGATACATATGGACATCTTTTTGGAGATGAGGTTTTAAGTAAGATTGCTACTATCCTTAATGCTAATCTTAATGGTCGTGGGATTGCAGGCAGATTCGGCGGAGATGAGTTTTATATTTTTACAAGTAATATTAAAGATACTGAAGATTTGAGAATACTTCTTACTACAATGAGAAAAGAACTTCAGTATGCTTTTGACAGCAGAATCGATGAATTTGGTGTTACTTTATCAGTGGGAGTCAGCGAGTATCCAAAAGATGGAAATAATTATGAAATTCTGTTTAAAAAAGCAGATAAATGTCTATATCTGGCTAAAGAAAAAGGAAGAAACCGTTTTATTATCTATAATGAAGAAATACATGGTTCTATTCAGGATAATGGCAGACATATACATAAAATACTTGATTTATCTGAGCATTCAGAGTATATGTCAGGTGTTGTTTCTGATATGATTCTTGATCTGATGTCAAGAGGAAAAGATGCTATAGAGGATGTTACCCGGAATATAATGGAACAGTTTGAGATTGATGGCATACGAATTTATAATGATAATTCCGAACTTATATATATGTGTGGTGACTATAAGAAAGTTCCGGATATGACCAATATTCTTAAGGATGAAGCATTTTTATCAAGATATGGAAAGAACAATTCAATGTCAATCGGTATCGTTCCTTCTGTTGAAGCATGGCATAAAGGGTTGTTTAATGAGTTATCAGAAAGTAATATCATGGCATTTATAAGTGCATGGTATGAATTCAGATACAGAAGATACTATTTCTTTTATGATGTATTTAATCATAAAAACCGCTGGAATGACTCTGACAGGAATTTTGTACTTATTATCAGCAAAATCATTGCCAGCGTGTTATAGATATATTATGAAATCATACAGTTATTATATTTGGCAGCTTTGCAAAGCTGCCATTTTTTTTATCTGTAATTATAGTTGCATCCTTGATATTTCCAAAAGTTACGGCGCTTGTTTCTCCAAACTTTGAACTGTCTGCAAGAATATACTTAAAATGACAGTGAGCAAATGCAGTTTCTTTAACTAATGCTTCATTGATATCTGGTGTCGTAAAGCCTGATTTTTCAGTTATTCCATTAGTTCCAAAGAATCCTTTATTGAAGTTCATGCGGTCTATTGTAAGAATAGCCTGATTACCGACAACAGCTTCGGTTATACCTTTAAGTTCTCCACCGATAAGAATAACTTTAAATCCCGCAATTGCAAGTTTTCTTGCATGTGTCACTGCATTAGTAATATATGTTGCATTTTTCTCTTCAAGATAATCAATAAGATATTCAGTAGTTGTTCCGGCATCTATATATACAAAATCATTAGGAGCTACAAGCCTTGCAGCATACATTGCGATTTTCTTTTTTTCTTCAGTATTAAACACAGCTTTCTGTGAAACTGATAATTCGGTAGTGGATATACCATTATTTTTTTCAACCGCCCCACCAAATACCTTTGTGAGTCTGCCCTGTTCATCAAGAGTATTAAGATCACGTCTTATAGTAGATTCAGAGGTGTTAAGCACCTCCTTAAGTTCAGTAACAGTAATACTGCCTTTTTCAGATAATAGATTAAGAATTATTTCATGTCTTTGTTCAGTTAGCATATTAAATCAACTCCTTTTCCATAAAATCTTTAACCTCACCTATAGTATTAAAATGTGCTAAAGACCACATAAGTTTCATCGTAAGGTTTTCAACTGTCATATTTTTTCCGTTGATAATATCTGCTTCGGCAAGATTGCGCCCAACTTCATATATTCCAAGATTAACGCCCTCATACAGACATTGTGTTGTGACAACAACACATATTCCATTTGTCGTAAGTTTGGAAATATAATCAATAATGTTGTCTGGCAGGCCGCCTATTCCGAAGCTTTCAATTATAACACCTCTGCAGGATGAATTAATATAGTCCAGCAGCTTGTAATTCATTCCCGGGAAAATATTTATAACAGCTATATCAGTACACATGTCGGTTTCAATACGGAAATCATAATAATTGTTTTTGTTATTTTTGAATGTATGATTATTATATAAAACCCTGTTTTCAATAATCTGGGCAATCACAGGACAGTTGATACTTTCAAATGCATCAAAACTTTTAGTCTTAATTTTTTTGGCACATGTTCCGGCTATCAGTTTATTACAAAATGCAAGAAATACACCAGATATATTTTCACATGAATATATAATTGCATTTTGCAAATTAATAACAGCATCTGTTGCATCCGCATCTATCGGTAATTGGGAACCTGTAAGAATAACGGGTTTAGAGAGATTAATAAGCTGATATGACAATGCAGCCGCGGTATAAGCACATGTATCAGTTCCATGTGTTATGACAAAACCATCATAGTCATTATAGTGTTTTTTAATACATTCTGATATGGCAGCAATGTGATTTGTATTCATATTGCTGCTATCAATATTCATTAATGATATTCCGTTAATCCGGCACATTTGTCTGACTAATGGAATATATTCAATTAAAGCATTGACATCAATACACGGTGTAAGTCCATTGCCACAGTCTTTAGAAGCAATGGTTCCACCGGTAGCTATCAGTAAAATATGTTTCATATTATTTTACCTTCTTACCTTCTGTGTTAAAGTAATCTTTTACAAGCTGTACAACCGTACCGGACAGCAGGAATACTGCTATAAGGTTAGGAATTACCATAAGACCGTTAAATGTTTCTGCTATACTCCACATTAAGCCTAAATTCATAGTAGCACCCACAACTGCAACAAGTGAGTAAATAACCATAAATGGCTTTGCTGATTTAGGACCAAAAAGAAATTCAATACACCTCTGGCCGTAAAGTCCCCAGCCAATGACCGTTGAAAATGCAAAGCAGCACATTGCAATAGCTGTAAATATTGATATCCAGCCGCCATAGGTAGCTGTAAAACCTGATATTGTAAGCTCTGCACCAGCAGCATGTCCATATGTTACAGGAACTCCGCTGCATAAAATTACAAGAGCAGTAAGTGTACAGATTACAATTGTATCAACAAATACTTCAAAGATACCAAAGAATCCCTGTTTTACAGGTTTTCTTGTATCTGCACATGCGTGCGCAATAGAACCTGTACCCAGACCGGCTTCATTAGAAAATATACCTCTTGATATGCCTTTTTTCATACTCATAAAGAAACTGCCTACAGCACCACCAGTAACTGATGCTGGAGAAAATGCACCTTGGAATATTGACTTAAATACATAAGGGACATTTGTAATATTAACTATTATAACTCCAATTGCAAGAATTATATATAATAAGGCCATGAATGGAATAAGCTTTTCTGTCACTTTTCCAATTCTTTTAATTCCGCCAATCATAATAAGTGCAATAAGCAACATGATTATAATTCCGATTATTAGATTAACTATATGGGTTGAGTCAGCAGATATTATATTGTAATTAAGCAATGCTGAATCTATTGCTGCTGTGATTGTATTGACCTGTGTTGCATTACCAGTTCCGAAAACTGTAAGAATTCCAAGAGCTGAGAAAAGATAGGCAAGCCAGTGCCAGTGTTTTTTAAGACCGTTCTTTATGTAGTACATAGGACCGCCGACAAGTTCACCTTTATCATTGGTCTCCCTGAAATGCACTGCAAGAACTACTTCAGAGAACTTTGTGCACATTCCAAGTATTGCTGATATCCACATCCAGAATACAGCTCCAGGTCCGCCGATTGCAATTGCTCCGGCGACACCTGCTATATTACCTGTACCTACTGTAGCAGCAAGCGCTGTACATACTGCCTGAAATGGCGTTAGGGCGCCGTCTGAAGCATTTCGCTTCTTAAGCATGCGCCCTATAGTTATTTTCATTGCATAAGGAAATTTCCTTATCTGGATAAATCCTGTTCTTACACTTAATACGATTCCTACACCGATAATACATATCATTGCGGGAAGTCCCCAGATAAAGTTATTGATTACGCTGTTAATTGATTCAATTGTTGAAAGCATTAATTAGTCCATCCTGTTTATATTGTAGTATGTAGTTAATTATTATTTTTTCTTACCGCCAAAAAATTTAGAAAATAATCCCTTTTCCTTTGATGTTTCAGTTTCATTGATAAGAGTATCTGTTTCGTCTGTCATATTAAAGGTTATACCGGTAAGATTAGTATATTCAATCAGTGATTTATCATAAACAGACTTTGCATTATCAAAATCTGTTTTATTATAATCACTTCTTGTTGCTTCATAATTAAGCTTATAATATGCCTTTGAAAGCTGATTACTTATGCTGCTGCTCTGTGTATATGTATAATTAGCTTTTTCATATTCTGTTTTTGCATTGTCATATGCAAGCTTTAAAGATTCTGTTGTTCTTCCTGTTGCATCAGAATTTGCCTGAGCTTTGCTTAATTTTTCTGAGGCTTCATGAAGCTTAAATTTAATTTTGTTTATTTCATCTTTAGTCTGGTTAATTTTCTTACGCAGATTCATTTCTTCATTAAGAGAATTTTCCATTGCTTTTTTCTTTAATTCTTCATCTTCAATACACTCATCAAGCAGTTTTTTTAGCTGCGGCATATTATGTGCAGCATCAGCCTGTTCCTGTTGAACTGCCTGATAATCAGCAACAGCTTTATCATATTCAAGCTTTGCCTTATTTAACACATCACTTGAATTATTATTAAATTCCTCAAGTCGTTTAATATTATCTTTAGCAGCATCAATTTCATTAAGGATTTTTTCAACAGATGATTTAGCATTTTCATATTCAATATTAATTGAAGATGTATTGCTTGTTATTCTGTTATATTCCTCAAGCATTTCGTCATATTTCTTTTTGGCTTCACTATAAATACTGTAAGAAGCAGCTGTAGTTTTAGCTTCCTCATCGTATGCCGCTTTAGCCCGGTTTACCATAGCACGCTGTGTATTATAATTCATTTTGACAGACTCAGCATTTTTAACTGCTTTCTCGTAATCAGTTTTTAGTCCGGGAACATTTTTCTTACATTCCTCAAGATGAACAGCAGCATCATCAGTTGTGGTTTTGGCAGTATTGTAACTGATTTCAGCCCTGTTTATGTCATCCTGTATAGATTTTAAACTTAACTGATACAAATCTGTTCCATTTACAATATCTTTATCAGATATAAAATGTTTTTTTGAAATATTTGACATATCAGTTATATTACATTCAGATATTTCTATGTTATTATCAGGTTCTTTTTTACAGTCACATGAAAAATTACATTTTGCAGGAACACCATTCTGTGTGAATCTTACCTGAATATATGATAAACCGCCAAGACCACGAAGATTAATTATCCATTCTCCAAATGTTATGTCTTTATAATTACATACAGAAAGATTATAGAGAATCAGACTCTTGCAATAATCCTGTATTTCAGGATTAGAAATTGTGAAGTCTTTAATATCTGCCAGTTTATTACTCTCCGCACGCAGACTATCCAATATGGAGTCAAAATCGTAATTATGTGAGTCACGGCCGGTATCGACCTGCCTGTTATAATTTTTCTCTTTAGCAGCTTCATCAGCTATGGCATTATCATAAGCCTTGTTAGCTTCATCAAGCATTTTTACAGCATTGTCATATGCTTCTTTAGCTGAATTTTCGATACCAACAGCTTCTTCATATGCAGGTTTAAGACGATTCTGCGCTTCTACAGCTCTGTCATATGCAACTTTCTTTATAGTTTCACCTGAACGGACCTGTTCATAGTCTTTCTTTTTTTCAGAAGCGGATGCTTCCGCTTTTTCAAGCATAGCTTTTCTTCCGGAAATTAATGCAGTATTGCGGTCATACTCCTCCTGAAGGCTTTGTATGGAAGTAACAGAAGAAGCATACTTTTTATTAAGCGCTTCAAGAGTTTCTTTAGCCTGATTTATTTTGTCAGTAGAATTATCGGCTGAATCAAGATATTCATCATATACTGCTTTTTTAGCTTTCATATTGTCTGACACTTTGTTGATACTGTCTTTAAATGCATCAGCCTTTTTCTTAACATCATAGAATTTATTGCCGGTTTCAATTGTTTTTTGTTTTGCAGCAGAGTGAATTTCGGATGCTTTCTTTGATTGTTTTTTTGAATTTTCCAAATCATTATTAAGCGTTGTTAGAGAATCTTCTGCTTTTTTTAATTCAACTTTTATAAGATCAACAGATAATGTAAGCTCGTGAAGCCCTGAATTATCAGTACATGATGAATTAACATTAGCTTCATAATCAGCCTTTGCTTCTTCAAGCTTAGTTTTGCTATCAGTTATCTTCTGTTTAAGAACAGATAAGTGTTCTTTTGCTTTGGCAACATCCTGCTCTGCTTTATTTATAATAGTGAAATTGTTCATGAAAACACCCTCTTTGATAATTTTGTTGTTCCATTATTATATGGAGAAATGTTTATTTAATTGCATCAGCCAACTGCTCTAATGCAGGAATATCTGTTTCTTTAAGAACTGATTTAATTGTGACAACAGGTTCAACAATTGTTATATTTTTCATTGTTTCAAGTATGTTTCGCATTGTTTTTGCAGCTGTAGGTGCCCATGAGCCATTCTCAATAAGTCCTACTGTTCTATTTTGGAATGCTTTTGCCTGAAGATGATGAAGAAAATCCTGCATAATCGGGAATACACCTGCATCATAACTTGCAGCAGCCAGAACCATTCTGTCATATCTGAATGCATCTTCTACAGCCTCAGCAATATCACATCTTGAAAGGTCAGTAATAACAACATTATCAACGCCTTTGTTGCGAAGCATTTCTGCAAATTGTTCGGCAGCATATGCAGTATTGCCATGAATTGAAGCATAGGCTATAAATACACCTTTGCTTTCAGGCTGATAACTGCTCCATGTGTTATATAAGTCAAGGTAATATCCGAGGTTATCTGATAATACAGGACCATGTAATGGACATATAGTCTTAATATCAAGTGACGAAGCTTTTTTAAGTAAGGTCTGGACAGGAGCACCATATTTACCAACTATGTTAAAATAATATCTTCTTGCTTCACATGCCCAGTCCGCATTCTCAGTAAGCGACAGAGCCCCAAATTTTCCAAACCCATCAGCTGAGAACAGAACCTTCTCACTGCTTTCATAAGTTACCATAACCTCAGGCCAGTGAACCATTGGCGCCATGACAAAAGTAAGAGTGTGGGAACCAAGATTAAGAGTATCTCCTTCTTTAACAGTAAGAGAATTCTTAATGTTAATATTCTCAAAGAACTGGTTAATCATTACAAATGTCTTAGCATTACCTACTACAGTGATTTCAGGGAAAAGTTCAATAAGTCTGGCAAGGCTTCCAGCATGGTCAGGTTCCATATGCTGTATAATTACATAATCAGCATTCCTTCCATCCAGAGCATTAAGAAGATTGTTTTCCCAGTCTTTCATTCCACGCTTGTCGACAGTATCCATAATGGCTGTTTTGTCATCAAGAATTACATATGAGTTATATGAAACACCATCTGGAACAGCATACTGGCTTTCAAAAAGATCTAATGTTGTATCATCAACTCCGATGTATTTTATTTTATCTGATATATTCATAATTAGTACCTCACTTTCTGATTCTGAAATTATTAAATTGTATAAAATCAATTGTTATAAGTATAACATTTATCTGACAGAAGTTAAATGGTAATTGTTTATAAGAAATCATGATTTTATTATGCTTTTTTAATAAAATCAACTTGTTATTATTTTGTCATAGTGGTAAAATATAGTCAACTTTTAAAAGTGAACAATTTTATATTTATGGAGGCGTTTTTATGGCACAGAGATTTATTTTGAACGGAACTTCTTATCATGGAGCAGGTGCAATCCAGGAGATTGCAACAGAAGTTAAGTCAAGAGGGTTTAAGAAAGCATTTGTATGTTCTGATCCTGATCTTGTTAAGTTTGGTGTGACAGCAAAGGTTCTTAAGGTTCTTGATGACAATGGTTTTTCTTATGAATTATATTCTAACATCAAGCCTAATCCAACAATTGAGAATGTACAGACAGGTGTAGAAGCATTCAAGAATGCAGGAACAGATTACTTGATTGCTATTGGTGGTGGTTCTTCTATGGATACAGCCAAGGCAATCGGTATTATAATCAATAATCCTGAGTTTGCTGATGTAAGAAGTCTTGAGGGTGTTGCTGATACAAAGAATCCTGCAGTTCCTATTATTGCAGTTCCTACTACAGCTGGTACAGCCGCAGAAGTTACAATTAATTATGTTATTACTGATGCAGAGAAGAATCGTAAGATGGTATGTGTAGATCCTCATGATATTCCTGTTGTTGCTGTTGTAGATCCTGATATGATGTCAAGCATGCCTAAGGGTCTTACTGCTGCTACCGGTATGGATGCTCTTACACATGCTATTGAGGGTTATATTACTGCTGGTGCATGGGAATTATCTGATATGTTCCATCTTAAAGCAATTGAGATTATTGCCAAGAGTTTAAGAGGTGCAGTTGATAATACTCCTGAAGGAAGAGAAGGAATGGCTTTAGGTCAGTACATAGCTGGTATGGGATTTTCTAATGTAGGTCTTGGTATTGTTCATTCTATGGCTCATCCACTTGGAGCACTTTATGATACACCACATGGTGTAGCTAATGCTATTATTCTTCCAACAGGCATGGAGTATAATGCACCTGCTACTGGTGAAAAGTATCGTGATATTGCCAAGGCAATGGGTGTTGAAGGCACAGAAAAGATGACTCAGGATGAATACAGAAAAGCTGCTATTGATGCTGTTAAGAAGCTTGCTGCTGATGTTGGAATTCCTGCTGATCTTAAGGATATTGTTAAGCCAGAGGATATTCCATTCCTTGCACAGTCTGCATATGATGATGCATGCCGTCCTGGTAATCCAAGAGAAACAAGCGTAGAAGAGATTACAAAGCTTTATGAGAGTCTTATCTAAGTAATATATGTAAATAATAAACCGCGGTATAGTAAATTGCTATATCGCGGTTTATTATTTTATTTATTTTCTGTCATATCAATAAACATTACATTTAATTCAGGTAAAGATCTTTTTAATGATACAGGACAGCCTGATGTATCAAGAAAACAGTGCTCACTTTCGCCAGTACATCTTACTTCCCCAGTCTTTTCATCAATTACAGTATATTCAAGCGTAATCTTTACACCATTGTATTTAACAACCTTGACATTAATAATAACAGTATCATAGTAATGAGTCATAGACTTATATTTGGCATTAACTGATAATACAGGACTTATTATGCCTGATTCTTCCATTTTCTTATAGCCAAAGCCATTCTCTTCAAGAAGATATGACCTTGCTTCCTCAAACCATCTTATGTAATTAGAATGATGTACTATTCCCATCTGGTCTGTTTCATAATACTGAACCAGATGCTTATATGGTTTATATATCATAATATCCCTCCTGACATGTGCTTTTATATAATCCATAGTTATGAATTTTATTCATTGTGTAATTATAGTTAATCAGATACATTTTTGTCAATTTTAGAGGGGTTGATATTAATTACATTATAATTAGCTGCAACATTTATAACATTATCAGCGATTATTTTATCATACCTGTTCATCCATTTTCCTGTTACTCCAGTGTATGAAGCAACTTCATCTTTTGAAGCTCCTCCCATTAACATATAGCTTATAGCTGCATGACGGAGTGTCTGCATTGTATAATGCTTCCGCAATTTTTTGGCTTTCACAAGTTTATCTGTGTATGAAGCAAGAAGACGTTCTGTATCGCGCATTTTAATACGGTTTTTTCGTATGTTTGTAAATAATGCACCGCTCTGTATATTCTCTGCCACAATATATTTATCAAGAATTGTACCAAGGTCATCAGGTATAATAAGAAATCTGCTTATATGATTCTTTGGTGGCATATTAATACACAGATGTCCTGTCTGATTTCGGCATATATACTCCTTGTTTAGATTACATATTTCCTGATTGGTAAGTCCCATCTTAATTACTAGTGAAAATATTAAAAATGCTTTATTGTCATTGGCATCTAATGCCGCACTCAGAAGATTATCAATTTCTTTAGTATCAGGTATTGCATCTTTTGGCAATATTTTGTCCTGTTCTGGAAGAGACATACTTTCAAAATGATTAACATATCGTTTGCCATGATTAACAGTATAAGTTTCTATAAATGTGCATACAGATTTCATGACTGAAAGACGCATTACTGCAGTATTATATGACAGTCTGCCAGAGTTAACCTTCTCAATAAGGCTGTTGTAATAATTCGTTGCCTCCTTTCTTGTTAATTTAAGTGGATCGTGTCCGGTTAATTTATCAAAGCTCTTTATAACATTCCAATATTCTTTCCGTGTTCTTGGACGTAAATTTGTCTGGAAATATATCCATATCTCATCTTCAAATTTAGCTGAAATCATATGTTTTCCTTTCTCAAAAGCAGTGGTGTAGTATAGTTTGGTCATACATGACGACATATGTTTTAATTACAAACAAATTATATCATCCCTCCACAAAAAAATCAAAATAAAATAAACAAAACCCAAAATAATTAAGAAAAGCTTCCTGATTGAACTCAGTTCACATTTGCTTTTTATGTCGAAAGTCCGTATAATATATTTATATTTAAATTGAAGGAGTTAATATGGAACAGTATTCTAGGCGATTTATAGAGGAGCTTGCCAAACATATCAACCCTGCTATTCTTGAGTTCTTTAATAAAAAAAGAAATCTCATGAATTTTCCAGCCGATAATATAGCAGAGCTTATAGATGAAACATTGATGGAGTATCTTGAAGGTAAAACAAGCCGTGAAGATTTAATGCCTATTATTAACAAGATAAAAAAGTCGCGTCTTCAGAAACGCGCCAGATGGTATAAGTCATACAACAATGATATTGATAATATGAATCTTGATGATCCCAAGCATCCTCTTGCCAGTTTTATTTCTCTGGCCAGATCATTAAGACCTGACGAATATGCCAAACTTTATGGAGATAAAGAGCTTGATGATATTATCAAAGATAAGAAGGTTGCAGCTAATAAATGGAAGAATGATTCCGGAAGTCTTTTGATTGATTTTCCAGGACTCTACTCTTTCACTAATAATTCAATATATAATTCTCTTAAGAATGATTTAATTATCAGTGCATGGAAGTATATAGAAAGTGAGCTGGCCGGAAACATTGATTCTTATCTAAGAATGTATCCGGTTGACCTTGTTGATAAACCATTATTCAGCCCATCTTCTTTTACTCTGATGATGGAAACAGCTTCCAATAATTTGTTAAAGGAAATTATTACTGATGATGATGGAGATGAACTGTTAGAGGTCACTGTGGATAATGGTAAGCTGACGCCACCTAAGTCTATGGATACAGATGACCTTAAACTTGTCAATGCATTTATCTCTAATATTAATATGCAGGAGTTCTCTAAAGAGAAATCTGTTGTTGTCGATCTTAATACTCTGGGTAAAGAGGTTGTTGATTATCATGTAGGCAAGAATGTTCTTAATAAGATTAGTAATTCATGCCGTAAACTGGTAGAGTATAACTTCTCTTATGAAGCTGAAGGCAGTAAGATATATTTCAACTTGTTTGATAATATTGTTATTAAAGAAGATGCGGAACGGCCATATGCCATAGCACAATTTGGAGAGATTCTAAGCAACGCAATTATTCAGAAGAAGCTTATCTCTATTACTTCTGCTTCTTATGATGTTCTTGATAATAACCTTTCAAAGATTATATGCTATGCGATAAAGCGTGAACAGATAGCTAATCAGGAAACAAGAGTTAACGAATATAGTTATACATACTTCCAGAAGATTGTAAGATTCAAGCTCAAGAATAAAAAGAAAAATCTGCAGCTTATCCAGGAAAGTCTCCAGGAGTTTGTCGATAATCATATTGCTATTGAAAAGTTTGAATTAAAGAATGGCGTGTTTATTATAACTTTTCTGCCGTTGTCTGATGCTGAGATTGAAGATCTTAATTCTGATAATGATAAGAATGATAAAGGATTGCTGATTGATAGTTTTGATATTTGATATTAATAAACGATTTAATATTGAATGTAAGTCTACATTTTTTAATTTGACAATCTGATGTAGAATAATGAAGGATGATTGATTAATTTCAATTATCCTTTTTTTATTTGGCTTAAATATGGGATTTTATAGAGTTTTGTCGTTTATTTTTATAATTTAATATAAAAAATGCTCACTACTGCCCTATTTAAGCCATTTTTAATTTTATTAAAGATTTATTTGAAATTTTAATTAATTTTCTAAGAAAAAATGTAGATATTTTTGGAGTAAATTTATAATAAGAAGTTAATATAATGTAGATAAAATTGGAGTAAATTTATTAAATGTAGATATTTTTGGAGTAAATTTTGCTTTTTTTCATAAAAATATATCTCATAAGTATGCTTATTTGAATGTAATATATTTCCCTAGTATTGTTTTTCTACATTTTTTTATTCAAAAAATCTGTTCGATGTCTACATTTTTGGCTTAAATACTAGATTTCCTTAGTTTAGCACCTTTTATATGAACACATCATAACCTAAATGTAGATATTTTTGGAGTAAATCACACAAAATATGCAATATGTGGTCTACATAAAAAAAATCAAAGAAATTTCGTAGACATATTTAGAGTAAAATACCACAGTTTTTAAAAATTGTAGATAAAAACGGAGTAATAATAGAGAAAAATATCAGTAATGTGGATAAAAACGGAGTAAAACAGAGAATTTGATTTCCTGCCAAAATACTGTTAAATTATGGTCTAAAAGGGGGTGAAATGCTTGGATAATTTTGCAAATATAGGTAAATCAGTTATAATCCAGTCTCTTGGTATCCAGAAAAATTACACAGAAGTAATTGAATCCACTGTAGAAACCATTGACTATAATAATGCAGCATGCATTAACTGTAAATATAAAGCTGTCATTGAAACATTTGGCAAAGACAGCCGGGCATATTCTGATGCATGCAGTACCTGTGAGCATTGTCCGCATAAAGCATTAGCCCATAAGAATGTGTATAAAAAAGTTTACCATAATGAAAAGAATCGTTATGGCTATAGACCTATGCTTAAAGCAAATGCGATAAAATTATTTATGTTATTGCATTTTTATCATCCTGATTCTAATGGTATTATCAGAAATCTTGATGCCGGCGAACTTGCAGCTAATGTTGGATGCAATGTCCGCACAATATGGAATAATTTAAAGACTCTTCAGGAATATACATATATTTCATATTCTAAAAATGAATATGGACTGATTAATATACTTCTTAATGATTACGAAAACTACTACCTTCCTGCCAATAAGGGTGGGCGAGGTTTTCTTGTTGTATCCAAAGAACTGTATAAAAGACTGTGCAATATCAAATCTTTGGTTTCATTGAGAATATTTATCCGTGAACTGTTAAGTCTTGATGCTCCTGAATTAAAAGGACAAGCTAGTGTTGATTATAAGAAAATTAAAGAAATCAGAAATCTTCTTCCTGCTTACTGTAAGCCATCGGTAATAAAGGAAAAGCTTGGTCAGGAATCAGATATTTTTATTGTTTCCTTTAAAGATGATGTTGTCAGATTCCAGATAGATACAGAGTTTATTCCTAAGAATGAAAAACTTCGTGTTCATGATGAATATGCCAGAACATTAGAAAAATTCATATGGGAGTTCAACCAGAATGTGGCTTATGTTAATTCTGGCGGTATTTGTCCTGATTATCTGAACGATTTCTTCTCTATAAAAAATAAGAAATCTGCAGCTTCATTTAAACCAATGCTACTTACAGAAATTGAGATTGATGATCTGGCAAGTCTGTCAGTTCACTATTCTTATGACATTGTAGTTAATGCCTTATCTGTTGTATATAGAGAATACTATATGTATCAGAAGACAGTTAATAATCTTGGAGGTCTGGTTTCTACAATTATAAGATCAGAATTTAATAAATCAAAAAAGGCTGCATAAAAAACAGTCTTTTTTTCGTGTCTTTTTTTTCATTTATCCCATAAATTTTTGTCAAATATTATAATTTAAGAAATTCTCATCTTTAAAATGTTGAAGATATATCTTATTACTATCAATTTGTTACATAATATAGTATAAATGTGTATTTATACGACTACTATAATAAATGTTATTTGAAAGTTTTCGACAGGAAATGTATAAAAAAAAACATAATTATTAAACAAAATACCTTTTTTGAAAAAAAAAACATATATAAAAAAATTAAATACATTTTTTGAAAAAAAAGAATTCTTATTGACCTTAATAAGTCATCATAAATGAAAAAAAATAACACACGAAAATTCAATAAAGTTAGTAATAATGCGGTTTAACATAACTGCTAATTAACAATATATGTTTAAATGATAATAATATATATGTATATATAGATTTAAAAAGAACTATTATAAATTATTATTAAATAAAAAATGACAGGTAAATATTCAAATTTAACTAAAATTGAATACTACCTGTCAAAATAATGGCCTTGTAAAATGACCATATACGCATTTTTATTATGTATTTGATGAAATATGTATATATATGTCAAAAATTCATATATGAGGAAATTAAAGGTTATCTATAAGGTCAACTAGTCTGTCTTTTAAAATTTCAACTCTAATTTTAAGCTCAGCATCATTTTTTATAACTGATTTATTATTTTTAAGAATGTCAAAATTATTTTCTAATAAGGTTAAAGATTGTTCAAGCTTGGCAATTGAATTTATTCTTTTTAATTCAGAATCAGAGATAGATGTCTGTCGCTGTTCTTTTTCCTTTTGCTGCTGCTTAAGCTTTTCTACCTGGGCTTCCATCTTAGCCTTTTCTTTTTCGGCTTTTTCTTTTGCCAGCATTGCGAATTTAACCATGTCATCTTTGTCCTGTTCAGTATTGGATGGCTTATCATTTTGCTGTATAGAACTGATTTTCTGTTCTAATAACCGGATTGTCTGTTCCTTATCTTCGATTTCTTTCGTTGCTGAATCGAGCTGCTTCTTATACTCTCTTGCTTCATCGGCACGTTCTTCTGATAATTTTTTTATAGACTGGAATTCCGCATTTTCAATAGTTCCATTCTTCTGAATAATAGAAAGAATTGTTTTCTGTGCATCTTCATCAAGTTTGCCGAATTTATCTGCCTGATTAAGATCAATGCCATTAGAATTAAGTAATTCAGAAAGTTCTGGTATAAGCTTCTCGGCTGTTGTATATTTTCTTGCCTGTCTTTCAGAGATATTAAGCTGGTTAGCAATTTCAGCGTGTATATTTTTAATTTCACCTTTTAATTTCTTGGCTTCATAGAGTTCTAATAAACGGCTTACTTCCCATCTTTTTACTTCCATACTTGATTCTCTGACATCATGATTGGCGGAAATAAGCATAATTTCTTCATCAATAGCATTTACATCAGATTTCTCTACTTTACAAGGTATTCCTGCAGGAAAGTTATCCCGGTATTCTTTATCAGTCATCTGGCATATGGCATGATATCTTCTTTCACCAGAAATAAGTCGGTATAGGTCTGTTTCAGCATCATATAAAACAGACAGATTGTGACGCAGACCATTTACAAGAATACTTTCTTTGAGTGCTTCTATTCCATCCTGTGAATACTGCTCATTCTTAGGATTTGGAATAATCTTTTCTTTTGGAATGTATTTAAAATTATACTGGGCTTTAGCCTGTATTTCACGGAGCTTTTCACCACCATCGTTATTGAGTACACCGGATTTAGTTGTTCCGGCACTAAATGATTTCTTTGCCATTACTACTTCTCTCCTTTCAGATATTTTGCAAGCTTACGGTAATGAGGTGTGTCCATTAATCCAAGATAATTGACAAGTTCAACATAATCAAGCGATGCCGGACACTTCTTGTCATATGTTAATAAAGGTTCAAATGTAGTGTTAGATTCATTGACAGCTATGCAGTTCCTTATAGAAATTGGAAGAAATCTGTCACCGAACATATTTTCATAACTTTCATACATCTGACGGAAAAGTGTAGTTCTTCCTGCTACACGAGTCATAAATATACCTGCAAATTCAATGCTTAGTGCATATTTGTCATTAAGTTCTTCAATTGTATCTAATAGAGACATAAGTCCATCATAAGAGAAATTATCTACACAGATAGGTGTAATAATTTTATCACTTGCGCACATTGCACATGATGTAAGATAAGACTTAAAAGGTGAATTGTCTATTATAATATAATCAAATTCGTCTTTAATAAGATTAAGATTATATCGTAGATAAAGTTCAACATTAGTTTCTTTCATTTTATCGTATATCTTATATATAAGACTGTTAAGCTGCCTTGATGCAGCAAGAATAGATATATTATCGTAGTCTGTATCTGTTATAAAATTCATAACGGCATCTTTATTATTTTGCTTTACACAAAACAGATGTTCATAATTAACATCAGGATTAGCTTCTGCCTGACCAAACATTTTAGTTGTGTTCATCTGTGGATCAAGGTCAATCAATAATACGTTGTATTCTGAAATAGCTAGAATCTGTGCAATAGTTATTGCAGAGGTAGACTTTCCTACTCCACCTTTTTCATTAATTAAACTAATTACTTCTGCCATTGTATTTCCTTTCTTAATATTAGTATATGTTAATTATACATCATTTAAAATACTTTTCAATTGATTTTTCAAAAAACTTTGCACTCAGTTCACAGTTCATACTTCATACCTCATAATTTTTACTTTATAGTTTTATATTTAATTAGATATAACAGAAAAAAGTGAACTCAGTTCAAAAAATTGAATGATGTATTGCGTTTTGAATATTATTAGAAATACAAATTGGAATATTATAATAATATGTACAAATTAGATAGTTTATGAGTGAAAAACAGAAAGATTTTTGAACTGAGTTCAAAGTTTTAATAATAAATAGAATAATTAAAATGGAAATACGAACATATGTTTATTATGTTTCATGTGAAACATTTTCACAATATATAGTGCTTCAGATGTTTTAAGTACACAATTTAATATTAGATGTATTGAGTTATCTGGCAACTAACGGTATAATTATCAAACAAATTATTTTTATGGAATTATGAGGTTATTATGGTATTTAATTACACATACAGAATTGGTCTTGAGGATTGTGGAAGGGAAAATAAGGCTACTAACAGGGCTATTCTTACTATTTTGGAGGATATTGCAGGCTTGCATTCTGCTACAGTAGGGCTTGGACTTAATGAAATCAATGAAACAGGCTGTGCATGGGTTGTTTTGAACTGGCAGATGAAGATTATAAGGCGCCCTGCATATAATGATGAATTAACTGTTTATACATGGTCAACATCCGCAGATAAGCTGTTTGCGGAGAGAGATTTCAGGATTAATGATAAGAATGGTGAAACAATTGTTATTGCGACATCACGCTGGTTATATATGGATATTAACAGGAGAAGACCGGTAAGAATCACACCGGAAATAATGGATAGATATGAATCAGAGCCTGAAACACGTGTGTTTACTGAAAAAGTAAACAGAATAGATCCTCCAGACACTGGTTATATTGAAATTCCATATAATATATTAAGGAGAGATGTTGATTATCTTGGACACATGCATAACATCAGTTATCTGGATGCGGCTTATGATGTAATGCCAGAAGAATATTTTAACGGACCACAATTCAACTTTGTAAGTATTGAATATCGTAAGGAATTGCTTAGAAATGATGAGGTAAAAGCACATTTTTATAAAATTGACAAAGGATGTATAATATCTTTAAATACGGATAAGATAAATGCAGTAATTATGCTGAAATATTAGAAATTAATATTTGTTATATAATTCTGGAATGCAAATTCCAGCGCATAGAAAGGAGTGCAATTATGAGTCTTATTAATAAAGAAAAAGTATTGAATGGAGTTGGAAAAGCTGTGGATGCTACTAATAATATGGCAGATAAGGCTTCTTCATTTGTTAAGGAAAAGGAAATTGACAAGAAAGCTATGAAGGCTGCGAAAACTGCCGAAAAAGGTATTAAAATAGCAGGAAATAAGATTGGAGAGGTCGCTGGAGAAATTGTTGCGGGCTATAAGAATAAGGCAGGTGAAGCATCTTCTAAGACAGCTGGTACTGCTGCAACAGGCAGCAAAGCACCAGATATCATTGTAGATGCCAAAGATATTAAAGAACATGTAAGTGATGAGGAATAGTAATGCAAAGCGATTTTTCACAGGGAAAAGTCTGGAAAAATGTTATTAATCAGGCAATTCCGCTTATGGTCGCACAGCTTATACAGATTCTGTATAATGTTGTTGACCGGATATACATTGGGCATCTTCCCGTTATTGGAAGCAATGCTTTAACAGGAATAGGACTGGTTTTTCCTATTACAACACTTGTTGCGGCATTTACTAATCTGTTTTCAACAGGTGGTGTGCCGCTCTTTTCTATGGCAAGAGGAGCAAAAGAAGAAAAGAAAGCGGAACTTATACTAGGACAGGTTGTATCATTGCTTTTTGTTACATCGCTGGCACTGATGGCGTTATGCTATATATTTAAAAGACCAGTATTGTTCCTTTTCGGAGCAAGTGAAGAAACTTATGTATATGCTGACCAGTATCTTAAAATATATCTTCTGGGAACGATATTTTCAGTGCTTTCAACGGGACTTAACGGATTTATTAATGCACAGGGATATCCTAAAAAGGGCATGATGACAGTTATGCTTGGTGCAATTATTAATCTTATTCTTGATCCAGTGTTCATATATGGGCTTCATATGGGAGTTTATGGTGCAGCAATAGCCACTGTAATAAGCCAGGGTGTGTCTTTTATGTGGGTTTTAAGCTTTTTTATGGGAAAGAAAACATTTTACCATATAAAAAAAGAAAATCTGATTCTTAAAGCAGGGATGGTTGGAAAGATTACTTCTCTTGGAATATCAGGATTTGTTATGCAGGGGACTAACTGCCTCGTACAGATTGTATGTAATAAAATGCTGTTTATGTATGGCGGGGATATGTATGTAGGAATTATGACTGTAATTAATTCAGTCAGGGAGATCCTTTCTGTTCCAGGTAGTACGCTTGGAAGTGGTGCACAGCCTGTTCTTGGCTACAATTATGGTGCAAAGCAGTATGAAAGAGTCAGAAAAGCAATTAGATTTACGGCGGCAATTGGATTTTTATACATGCTCATTGCATGGCTTGCTGTAATTATATTTCCGAAAGAGATTCTGTCGGTATTCACGACTGATAAGGCTATGATAGTTTTAGGAGAACATGCGTTAAAGCTGTATTTTTTTGGATTCTTTTTTATGTCATTCCAATTCGTGGGACAGTCGACATTTACAGCACTTGGCTGTGCAAAGAGGGCGGTATTTTTCTCGATATTCAGGAAAGTAATTATAGTTGTTCCGCTTACAATTATTCTTCCTATGCTTGGACTTGGAGTTGAAGGAGTGTTTATTGCCGAGCCGGTATCTAATGCAATAGGCGGTCTGGCAAGCTTTACAACAATGTATTTTACACTTTACAAAAAACTGCCGGAATAGTATTCTAAAGACAATGATAGCAAAGGTGCCATCGCTTCTGTATAGGGAGCGGTGGCTTTTTTAAAATCTTGGAAAGAAGGATAATTTATGGATATATTTGACATAATAGGACCTGTGATGGTTGGTCCGTCAAGCTCACATACAGCAGGTGCTGTCAGAATTGGTTATATTGCAGGAAAACTTATGGGAGAGCCAATTGCAAAAGCAGAAATCCTTCTATATGGATCATTTCTGGCAACAGGAAAAGGACATGGAACAAGGAAGGCACTTGTTGCCGGACTTCTTGGAATGAAACCGGATGATATGAGAATTCCGAACAGTTTTGAGATTGCCAAGGAGCATGGCATAGAAGTTGTTTTCGGAGAATCAGCATTAAGAGATGCACATCCGAATACAGCCCAGATTTTCCTGACATCTGTAACTGGCAAGAATCTTGAAGTTGTTGGTGAATCACTTGGAGGATCACGAATTAATATTGCTCAGATTGACGGAATATCTACGAATTTTTCAGGTGATTATCCGACACTTGTTGTGCATAACATGGATCAGCCTGGACATGTTGCAGAAGTTACATCAATGCTTGCACACAAATCAGTTAATATTGCTGCCATGCAGTTGTACAGGGCTGGCAGAGGCGGCAATTCAGTTATGGTGCTTGAGTGTGACCAGGAAGTGCCAGAGGAGGGAATTAACTGGTTAAGACATGCAGAAGGTGTTGTCAAGGTGACTTATCTTGGCTTGGAATAATCATAATGCAGAATTTGATTAGCATAATTATTGGTGAAAAATGGAGGATTTATGGCAGAATATCATTCAATCAGTGACCTTGTGAAATTAAGTATTAATAATAAGCAGGAATTATGGCAGGTTGTTCTTACGGGACAGGCACGTGACAAGCTAATGTCTGAAAGAGATGTATTTGCACAGATGAAAAAGATGTATCAGGCTATGAAGAGCGCAGATGAGCAATATGACCAGCAGTTGAGGTCACCAAGTAAAATGGCTGGTGGTGATGGATATAAAATGCGCATTTATAATGAGTCTGGCAGGAATATATGTGGTGATTTTATTGGTGTGGTTATGGAAAAAGCATTAAAGATGGGGGAATCGAATGCATGCATGAAGAGAATTGTAGCAGCTCCTACAGCAGGTTCATGCGGTGTTATTCCGGCTGTATTACTGTCTTATGAAAAATGTTTTGGTGTTACAGAAGATGAATGTGTAAAAGCGTTATTAATTGCGGCCGGAATAGGTGCGGTAATTGCTGAAAATGCATCTATTGCAGGAGCAGCAGGTGGCTGTCAGGCAGAGATTGGTTCGGCAAGTGCAATGGCAGCGGCGGGACTGGCTTATATGCAGGGAGCAGATAGTAAAGGATGTGCAAATGCCCTGGCACTTGCTTTAAAGAGTATGCTGGGGCTGACATGTGATCCGGTTTGCGGATTAGTTGAGGTTCCATGTATAAAGAGAAATGTTTCTGGGGCAGTCAATGCAATTACGGCGGCACAGATGACAATGGCGGGTATAAAGAGCGTAATTCCTGCAGACGAGGTTATAGATTCCATGAGAAGGATAGGTAATGACATGCCGGTATGTCTTAAAGAAACAGGTGAAGGTGGACTGGCAATAACACCAACTGCAAAAATGTATAAGCAAAAGTTAAATAATATTGACAACTAATGTCACAAAAGTTGACGAAAAACTGACAAAAAATACTGTTTTTTTAAAAAAAATGGCAAAAAATCTGTTGATTGACAAAAATAATATGCTATAATATAGATGATTGTAAAAGAGATTGAATTTGTTTGAGCGAATTTGAATGATTTTACAATTAACATTACACACAGATATAAGGATAACTCCATAATTCCTTATATTTGACTATATTTCTATCCCCTCTACTCATCCCCGGTTCCCCCAGAACCGGGGAAGTTTTTTATGCGCGGATAGCGAGGAGAATATAAAAATGCGCTGTAATCATGCTTGCATGAATTGAAACTTTTTTACATGTGGGCATCAGTATATGCTATAATTACACAATATGTTTACATTCAGACAATACCGGCTATGAGTAAATAAATAATCAGAGGATGGAGGTAGTTATGACACGAAAAGAACTTAATGAAATTAAATCACAATATACATTAGAGGACTGTGGAATATTAAGGTTATGCGGCTGTTATGTTGATGGCGAGCGAAATAAGATAACACAGTTTAATGAGAATTTTCTTAATCTTCCGGAAGAAGAGAAGCATAAATATTTTGATATATTTAAGAAGACTCTTTCAGGAACGCCAGGAAAGAATCTGGTTGATATGAAGTTTAATGTTGATGCGTATGCTGATGATGGCGCAAGAACATTTTTAATGAACTTAAGAGACAGCGGACTTAAGGATGACAGACTTCTTAACGAATTCTATGACAGGATTATCAATAATTACAGCTATGTTGGTAATTATCTGATTCTTCTAATTAATCAGGTATATGATATTCCTGCGGTTACTACTGATAATATAGAGATGGATGATGCATCTGATGAGGTTTACAGCTACATTTTATGCAGTATATGTCATGTGAATCTTTCTAAGCCGGGGCTTGGGTATGATGAGGAGGACAATAATTTCCACGATAAGAAGCAGAATCATATGGTAGATGTACCGGATGTCGGATTTCTGTTCCCGGCATTTAATAAGAGAAGTGCAGATGAGGATATGACTCTTTTCTATACTAAAGATGTCAGTGAGTTTGAGGACGGGCTTATCGACTGCCTGCTTGACTGTGCGGTTCCGCTTCCTGCAAAGCAGCAGAAGGAGACATTTACATCACTTGTTAATGAGGCACTTGGTGAAGAGGCTGACCTTGAGATTGTGAAGAATATTCATGAAAATCTTGAGCAGATTATAGAAGAGAAGAAGCAGGAAAGTCCGGCACCGGTTATGCTTGATAAAACTGAGATGAAGGATCTGTTGGAAAAAAGTGGTGTTAAAGAAGAAAAGCTTGAGAATTTCGAGGAGCACTTTGAGATGGCTGCCGGTGAACATGGAAAGCTTGTTGCATCAAATGTTTCATCTGGTAAGAAATTTGAAGTGAAAACGCCGGATGTTGTCATAAAGATTAATTCAGATAAGACAGATATTGTGAGTACACAGGTAATTGATGGAAGACAGTGCCTTGTAATTCAGATTGACGAGAGACTTGAGGTTAATGGGATTTCAGTTAATCCTGATACAGGTGAGGTTATAGATAGAACCGCTGATGGATATGTAGAAGAATGATAATGGAGGATGAGTCTGTATGACATTGAAGAAGTTGCTGCATAATTTCAATGGGCATCTGCACACGGTTAATTCCCACAGAAGGCTGGTGAGAAAATACTGCTTTAAGCTTGGATTATACAGGCAGGGAATGATGCATGATTTGTCAAAATATTCGCCATCGGAGTTCATACCAGGAGTTAAGTACTATCAGGATGGACACAGAAGTCCTAATAATGCACAGCGTGAAGATGAAGGTGTTTCAAAGGCATGGCTGCATCATAAGGGCAGGAATAAACATCATTTTGAATACTGGATAGATTACGATGTCGATGGTAACAGCACTATTCTTGCAGGAATGAAAATGCCTGTGAAATATGTTGCTGAGATGTTTTGCGACAGAGTTGCAGCGAGCAGGATATATAATAAAGACAAGTACAAAGATTCAGATCCATTGGATTACTATATTAAAGGGCTTGGGCATTATATTATGCATCCGGAAACAGATGAGCTTCTTCACAATCTTTTGAAGATGCTTGCTGATAAAGGGGAAGAGTATACATTTGCATATATAAAAGCAAATGTGCTTAAGAAAAAGAAAACAGGCGGATTATAGCAATTTTTTGGTGAAACTTTAATATTTTGACAAGAAAAAGGTTTTTAAAATTGGCGTAATGGTGTATAATTTAAAGAACAATATGAACAAAAGAATGTTCTGGTGAATAATTAAATAAGAGGAAAGGGAGGTCTTATAATGGGGAAAATGCATACTAAGGCCGAAAGAACTGAAAAAGTTAAAGAGATTAAGGCTGAGAACGAGAAGAAGGTAAAAGAGGTCAGGGCAAAGAAGAAAGAGCTTGATGCAGAGGTTAAGAAGAAAGCTAAACAGGTTGCTGCTGACGGAAAGAAGAGAAGAGCAGGTATTACATTCAGACTGGTTATGCTTGCTATTGTACCGGTAATTGTTATGGTACTGGGGCTTATTACAACTACAGTATTCAGTCTTAAGTCAGGACTGGAAGAAGAGGCCATGGATGGACTAGAACTGTTAAGTGGGGCAGTACAGAGTTCTTATGAGGATATTAAAGGCAACTATGAATATAAGAACGGTAAATTATTCAAGGGTGGCGAAGAATTGACGATTAAACCGGCTGCACTTGATATATATGTCAAGAACTCCGAGAATGATGTCCAGGTTACACTTACATATGGAACCAAGAGAGTTCTTACAACGCTTACTGATAATAAGGGGGCAAGATTAACGGGAACAGATATATCAAGTGAAGTGTGGGATGTAGTTAAGACGGGAAAGACATATAGAGATACTAATTATAAGGTAGAGGGAGAGAGATACTGTGCAGTATATGTGCCACTAAAGGATAATAACAAGGTTGTTGGATGTGTATTTGCAGGACAGCCTACATCAGATATTACAAACTATATAATGCAGAAGGTTGGAACAATGCTTATAGTTTCTGCAGTAGTACTTATATTAGTAGGAATTGTGGCAGCATTTATAGCACAGAGTATTTCAAAGTCGATTAAGAGAGCAAGTGTATCTGTAACGAAAGTTGCCGGAGGAGATCTTACAGTAGAGGTTGATAAGACTGTACTTAAGAGACAGGATGAAATCGGAGACATGGGCAGAGCCCTTGAAACTCTTATAATTAAGTTAAGAGAAATTGTTGGAAGTCTTGCGAAGTCTGCAACAGATCTTGGTGAGTCAGGTAATTCAATTGACTCAATGGCTTCACAGTCAAGTGTTGCTGCAGGAGAAATCAGTACAGCAGTAGAAGAGATATCTAAGGGTGCAGTATCACAGGCAGAAGATATTGAGACAGCAACTAATGAAATTATGACAATGGGTGAACAGATTACTCAGATAGTTAATAATATTGCTGACCTTACAAAGACATCTAAGAACATGGAAGAAGCCGAAAATGCTTCACAGGATACAATGATTGAATTAAGTGATGCAGTCCAGAGAACTACTGATGCAGTTGCAAGAATTGCAAAACAGATAGAGACAACTAATGAATCGGTAGATAAGATTGGCAATGCTGCTTCACTTATTGCAGATATTGCAAGCCAGACAAGCCTGTTATCACTGAATGCTTCTATTGAATCTGCAAGAGCAGGAGAAGCAGGAAAAGGATTTGCAGTTGTTGCATCAGAGATTCAGAAGCTTTCATCACAATCTGACAGCACAGCAAGTAAGATTCAGGAGATTATTACAGATCTCCAGAATGATTCGAAAGAAACACTTGAGGTTATGAGAAGTACAGAAGTTCTTGTAAGAGAGCAGTATGAAAAGCTTGCAGCAACTAAGGAAAGATTTAAGGAAGTTGGTAATGGCATTAATGTTTCAAAGCGTGGAACAGATGTTATTAAGGGCAATGCACAAGTATGCGACAGCTCAAGAGTTACCGTTGTTGATGTAATATCTAATCTTTCTGCTATATCAGAAGAGAATGCTGCTTCAACACAGCAGACAACATCTTCTATGCAGGAGCTTAATGCAACTATTAATATTCTTGCAGAAACAGCAGCTAAGGTTAAGGAAGTATCAGACCAGCTTAATGAAGATATGAAGTATTTTAAGATGTAATCAGAATAAAAATTACCGGTTAAGTTTGTTATATTACGAACTTAACCGGTATTTTTTATGCTTTTTCTAGTACATTTATTAATTCTTTGAGCTGTGCCCGGATTTTCTTACGATTGATATCCGAATAACCAATTTCGTTAGCAATATGGTAAAGATATTCCTGAAAGTTCTGTACAATCTGTGGGTGATTGAAATCAAAAACCATGCTTGGCAGGGCTGTACGGATAAGCATTGCCTCTGATCCTTCGTTAACAATTATACATATGTTATCATCTGGATCATATTGTATCGGAACAAAGAAATAGTCAGCATGTGTATCCATAATTCTTATAATATTCTGCAGATGCTTTGCATAAGAACGGGGCGTGTAATATACAGCTGTCTGTTGTCTTACAACAGGGAAAATAACCGGAACATGGCCAGCTATAACTTCTTCAGCAGTTGCCAGTGGACATATATCAACATTGCGTAAATCATCAAATACAGTGGATAACTGGTAAGAGGTACGCAGATTTACACCAAGGCTATCAGGATTATTATTAAGAAACTCTGTTATCAGCTCTTCCGGCATGGCTGCTGGAGGAAGACTCAATCCCTTCTGGATATGGTTTACATGGGTGTTTAAGATACGCTGGAAACACTTTGAAACATCCTCTGCTGATTCATATATATTCATGGTTGGCCTGCAGTAGGATAAAAATGTTTTGAATTCGTTTTCTTTAATAGAAATAACTGCAGGTTCGGTTGTCATAACAGTAAATGAATTATCACTTACCGTTGAAAGACAGTCAGAGTAAACTGCAACATGCGGAGGATAAATTATGCTTATTTTTGAAAACAGATTATCACGCATGCGAGGATAGTAGTAAGATTTCACCCGTCCGGTAATATATGCCGGAACCCAGTAGAAAAACTCTTCAAAAAACTGAGTGGTATTAACAGGAGAAGGGGAAATCTGGCATATAGTATATCCATAATCTATCAATCTGAGCAGAAGCTCCTGTATAGAATTAAGAATTTCCTTATTATCAAATATACTGTAAACATCATCATCAATCCATACATATACTGTACCATGGTCTTCAAGGGTAAGAAGATGGTTGATAAAACTGATAACAGCCTGTTTTTTTCCTTCGGACTTATAAAGAATACTGGTAGCATTGGGAATTACGTCAATGGATTTTATTCCCATAATATTATTAGTGCCTGATGAAGAGATATTTTCATTAAGAATGCCGTCAACCAGTGTATTGGTCTGAGGAAGCTCATCCGCCAGCCACTGGTAAAGCATATCTGAATATTCAGGCAAAGGTCTGGAATGATTGAATCTGCTATAATCAGATGCAAGAGCCAAAGCCTTTCTTTGATAGCTGAGTTTAATTGAGGCGGCAAAATAGTCCGACATTCGTCTTAAAATTTCCTTATTACGAGGACATTTTCTCTTACCACTGCGATACAGGCTTACAGCAGAATTATCGATGCCAACAGCACCAGCCAGAGTTGTGTTATTAGTGTTCGTTATATCCATCAGAAACTTAAATTTGTCATTAAAAGTCATAAGCTCTCCTTATGCAAATGCGTGAACGCCAGAAATAATAAGCGTTGTAAGTGTGCGTGCCATTTCATCAAGAGTAATACCGTCAGGATTGGTTATCCATTCATAATACGCGGAAACCATTCCGCCAGCGACAAAGCTAGAAATCAGAGGATATTGTTCAGAAGGAACATTCATCTTAATATCCTTGTCTACCAGCTCTTTGAGAAGAGTTTCCTGCAATGCTTTCTGAAGCCTGTTAAAAAGCAGGCTTCCGTTGTCCGAAGCAAAAAGGTCTCTTGCAATATCTGCATCAGACATAATTGTATTAAGAAATGCAAATAAAGTCTGAGGTGAGAACATATTATAATCCTCAGACATAGCACACAAAAGATCTTTAAGAGATGTTATAAGTTCATTAATTCCTTCATCAAGAACATCATTGACAGTTGAATAATATGTGTAAAATGTTTTTCTGTTAATGTCAGCCTGTGCAGCAAGTTCAGTAACTGTTATTGAATTAAGCTTTTTCTTCTGCATAAGCTCAACAAGTGCTTCGTAAATCGCTTTTTTAGTTTTTATAATTCTGCGGTCAGCTTTAATTTCATGTGCAGAAGTAAAACTGATTTCTTCAGATTTTGCCATAATAAACTCCTATTAATCAGATTATAAAATATATATAAAATTGTTATGAAAATACTATGAAAAATGTATTTTGCAGCTAACTATATTGTACAACATTTGCAGATAATAGTAAACAAAATACGACAAAATGTTACATAAGTGCCAAAAAGAAATTAATTGACCTTTGAAAATATTTGTTAAAAAACATACAATGCTGATTGGAAACATATTGTGTGATATTGGAACGTTTGTGTATTAACTTGTGATTAAATAGTAATACGCGGATAAATGATTTGACAGCAAGAGGTATCAAATGAGAAAGAAAAATGCATTTATTAATGTAACAGCCAGTATGGGGAGAGGTCTTTTATACGCTTACCTGTATATTATGTTCAGACCTAAGATATGTTATCAGAGCAGAAAAGCTAAAGAGGAAATTGAAAAAGGCGGAGTCATATTTATTGGCAATCATGTGGGACATAATGACGGACAGATGTTTTATATGCTGTTTAAGAACAGTGCCCTCATAATAGCCAAAGACTGGGCTGATAAGAAGATTCTAAAGTGGCTTACAAGCGGTGGTAAGTTTATTTCTGTAGACCGCTTTGGAACAGATATTACATGGATAAGAGGAGCATCGGAGCATCTTCGTGCAGGAGATAATATGATAATTTTCCCAGAAGGACATACTTCTAAGACAGGGGTTATGGATGAATTCAAGCCGGGCTTTGCAATGCTGGCAGTTATGTCAGGTGCAAAAATTGTTCCGGTATATAATAACGGAGAATATCATAAGCTGTTTGGGAAGAGACTTAAGCTGTATGTTGGCGAGCCGATGGAACTTACTAAAGAGGGAAAAGGGCTTAATGCGGAGTATCTCGCAGGGGAGTGTGCGAGGTTCCGGGAGGCTGTGGAGCAGCTCGGAAGGTAGTGACAGGACGGACGGGGCTGCGGCTGGGTGTGACGCGGGCGTTGTGTGGGTGTGTAGCATTTTGAAACACGCTTTCGCTCGTATCCGGACGCAACGGTACTAGGTTCGCTGGAGTTTGTTGGCACGAAGTGCCAACTGCTCCAGCTTACCAAGTGCCGGCGTCCTCCAACGGTTTCAAACTACTACACACTCACACGCCGTCCGCATCCCACCCAGCTCGCAGCCCCTGCGTTTGCCACAGCCTTCCGGGCTGCCTCCTTTGGAGGGTCCGCCCGGTGGGGCGTAGAGGTTTGCGATGACGCATGGCAGTTGATTATAATCCGGGAGGTGTTCGTTGCGTCCGTAGCCGAGCGGAAGCGTGTTTTTGGAGCGGGCTTTTTCAAAATTGCGTACCGTTCGATTGCCACTACCCACCGGATTTCAATAAAGTAAAAAGGAGCAAAGCATGAATAATTATTTTTATAACATGGTAGATACTGATGAAATGGCTACTTTGGAATATATTCCAACTATTCCAAAGTTTCTTGAATTTATTAAGAAGCAATATTCTGATTATCCAGCCATAAGTGACAAGGTTACTACATATACATATGAGGAGCTTGTTTCAAGAGTTGCTAAGAGAGTTACATTTATTAATTCATTAGGACTTGAGAAGGGTTCTAACATAGCAGTACTTGCAAAGAACGATTTTGATGCAATGGAGCTTTTCCTTGCAATTCCAGCGGCTGGACATGTACTTATTATGCTTCCTAATGCACTTAACGATAAGGCACTTGCAGGAATCAGCATGAAGTTTGACCTTGCTGGTATGTTCGTTGGCAAGGAATTTACAGAGGTTACAGCTAATCTTCCTTGTAAGACATGGCCAAGCACTTCTATTGGTGAGACTGAAAGCGCATTTGCAGATGTTGAAAAGGATACTACAGCAGCCATTTTCTTTACAGGTGGAACTACAGGAGCGCCTAAGGGTGCAGTTCACAGCCACGGTTCTATTATGAGAGGCTCATTTAATGGAGTATTTGGACCAGGCAACATTCTTCATAAGAGATATATAGCTATGCTTCCTCTTTCACACATATTTGGGGCAATTATGGGATATATGGCTAAATTGTATACAGGTTCGCTTATATATACATGTGTTGATATGAGAGCCGGTATCGGTGATATTCCTGTTGTAAGACCTACAACGCTTGTACTTGTTCCTGGTCTTGTTGAGATTATTCTTAACATTGCCAGGCTTAAGGGAAGAGCATTCTTAGGAGATCTTGAGCTTATCATGTGCGGAGCTGCACCTGTTCCTCCTAGACAGATGGCAGAGTGCCGTGAATTAGGAATTACATTATGTGCAGGTTATGGACTTACAGAGTGTGCTAACCTGACATCAGGCAATTGCGATACAGATAAGAAGCCTGAATCTATGGGACACATTTATCCAGAACAGCAGGTTAAGGTTGTTGACGGAGAACTCTGGATTAAGGGTGATAATGTAATGAAGGAATATTACAAGGATCCTGAGCATACAGCAGAAGTATTAGAAGACGGATGGTTTAAGACAGGTGACCTTGTTGAGTTTGATGATAATGACTGGATATACATCACAGGACGTATAAAGAATCTTATCATTCTTCCTAATGGTGAAAATGTATCGCCAGAAGAGATAGAGGAATTGTTCTACAAGCAGTCGCTTGTAAAGGATTGTCTTGTACAGGAGATGGAAATGAATGGAAACACTGTTATCGGTGTTGAGATTATTCCATATATGCCTGAATTAGAGGGTGCATCTGAGGAAGAAATCCAGAACAGATTGCAGGAAACTGTTAATGAGGTTAATAAGGAACTCCCACCATTCAAGAGAGTGCTTAAGCTTAAGGTGCGTACAGAAGATTTTAAGAGAAATGGCGCAATGAAGATTTTGAGGAATCAGGCGTAAGGTTGTTGTGGTGCCCGGAAGGTAGTGACAGGACGGACGGGGCTGCGAGCTGGGTGTGACGCGGGCGTTGTGTGGGTGTGTAGCATTTTGAAACACGCTTTCGCTCGTATCCGGACGCAACGGTACTAGGTTCGCTGGAGTTTGTTGGCACGAAGTGCCAACTGCTCCAGCTTACCAAGTGCCAGCGTCCTCCAACGGTTTCAAATTACTACACACTCACACTCCGTCCGCATCCCACCCAGCTCGCAGCCCCTGCGTCAGCCACAGCCTTCCGGGCTGCCTCCTTTGGAGGTTCGCCCTTCCGGGGAGAAAGTGTGGAGGGTAGGGGGTGCAGACCACGGTGGGCGACCATACAGTTTTAGTTGATTATAATCCGGGAGGTGTCAGTCGCAGGTACGCGGTTTTGAAAAGGCTTGCGGAAAAAACCGTCGGAGGACGCCGGCACTTAGGGAGTTCGGGATTTTGATGAGGGATGCGGGAGCTTGCTCGCGGCATCCCTCACAAAAGCCAGAACGAGCTTAGTGTCCGCTGCGTCCGTAGCCGAGAGGAAGCGTGTTTTTGGAGCAAGCTTTTTCAAAACTGCGTACCGTCCGATTGCCAACACACCCCCACCGGATTTCATAAAATAAATCAAAAGGAGATTTTATCATGGTATTTGAGAAGTTAAAGGAAATTTTTGGAAGGGTTATGCCACAGTGCGACCCGGCAACTATTACAATGGACAGTGTTCTTGCAACAGATTTAGGAGTTGATTCTCTTAATATGATGTTACTGGCTATTACTGTTGAGGATGAGTTTAAGATCAGATTCAGTTCTGATGCCAAGCTTGAAACTGTTAAAGATATTGTTGATTATGTAGAAGCTAACGCTAAATAGAGGTCACCTATGAGTGAAGTAAAGACAGGACTTGTGCTGGAAGGCGGGGCTATGAGAGGTATTTTCTCAGCCGGAGTGCTTGATTACATGCTTAAGAAGGACATTTATTATGACTATGTTATAGGAGTGTCTGCGGGGGCAGGTAATGCGGTAAACTATGTTTCCAGACAGGAAGGAAGAACGAAAAAGATAATTACCCATGAAAATGCTGAAAGCTATTATGGAGTCGGACAGCTTTTCGAGAATAAGAAGATTCTTAATCTTGAAATGCTGGTAGCCGAATATGCTCTTAAAGATATTCCTTATGATTTTGATACATTTTTCGCATCTAAGACAGAGTGTGAGAGTGTTGTTGTAAATTGTGAGACTGGAAAGGCTGAGTATAAAGGGAATTTTAAGACGAAGGATGAATTCTTGAAGTGTCAGATGGCAAGCTGCTCTGTGCCATTTATATGCGAACCTGTTGAAATTGACGGCTATCATTATCTTGATGGAAGTATTATCGATTCGATACCGCTTGAAAGAGCAGTTGAGAAGGGGTGCGATAAGATTGTTGTTGTACTTACCAAGCCGGAGGGTTCTAAGCCTACAGATTATTCTAAGGTAAAGAAGCTTATAGAGTGGAGCTACAAGAAATATCCAGAACTTTGTGATGCTATGGCACACAGAAGGCAGGCTTATGACAGGCAGGATAAGTTTATGAAAAAGCTTGTGGAAGAGGGAAAGGTCTTTGTTATCCGTCCGGAGGAGCAGATGATAAGACACTTTGAGAATAATAATGAAAAACTTCTTCAGTGCTATCAGTATGGATATGACACGATGAGAAAACAGTTTAAAGCATTTGAGAAGTTTATGGAGGATTAATAATGAAGGTTTTGGTAGTAAACGGAAGTCCTAAAGGACCTAAGAGTAATACTATGCAGATGACAAATGCGGTTCTTAAAGGACTTAAGGAGACTAATCCGGAAGCTGAGATTGAGCTTCTTACAGTTAAAGATATGGATATTAAGCCATGTATGGGATGCATGAGCTGTTGGGGAAAGACAGCGGGACAGTGCGTTATCAATGATGTTATGCAGGATGTTCATGTCAAATTCATGAATGCAGATGTGATAATATACAGTTTTCCTCTGTATTTCTTTGGTATGCCGGGTCCAATGAAAACATTTGTTGACCGAATCATGCCACTTATGGAGACTTACAAGGGTAAGGTAAGAGATATCGGTGATGATGCATTTCACGAGTTCCGTTATGATATGGGTGATAAGAAGTATTATGTTATATCATCGTGCGGATATGGAAGAACATATGAGATATATGACGCACTTATCAAGGAATTTAATTTTATCTATGGTAAGGGCAGATATCAGGCACTTCTTTGTCCACAGAGTGAAATGTTTGCAATTCCACCAATGGTAAATCAGATTAATGAATATCTTAAGAGATATACAGAAATCGGTAAGGTTATGGGAAAAGGTGAAGATATCCCTCAGGATATGATTGATTATGCTTCGCAGCCAATGATTCCACAGAGAGCATTAGAGAAGCTTATGAACAATTACTGGGATGCAGTTACACCAGAGAATCCTCTTCCGGCTCCTAATTTAAGATAAGAGGCGGGTTATGAAAACATATTACATGTTTGGCGACTCGCTTATGCGCGGGGTTATGCCGGATGAAGCGTGGAATTATCACAGCTCAGATGCAATCGGTTTTGAGAAAATGCAGGCACAATATAATATGAAGTTTTTAAATTTTGCAATGCCGACATTCACATCAGAGAGAGTAAAAATGTGGCTTACACAGGTAATGTCAAGTCATCCGGTACCTGATGTGGCATTTCTTGAATGTGGCGGTAACGACTGCGACTATGACTGGAAGTCGATATGTGATGGCAAATGTGACTATGAACACAGGCACAGAGTTGACCCTCAGGATTTTAAGAAGAATTATGAGGATATGATACATTTGTTGCAGGAAAAGGGAGCAGCAGTAACATCAGTAATTGCACCACCGATTGCTATTGAAATGTATCTTTCACATCTGCTTGAAAGCGGAATCAGTAGGGAAGTTATGTCAGAATATGTGAACTCAGTTCAGCAGATGCAGGACGAGTATGCAGAATATGGCGACATAATGAGAGCTGTTGCCAAGGAAAACGGCTGTGAAATATTAAGTCTTCGTGAAAGCTTTCTTGCACTTGATGACATGAAGGCATATTATAGTAAGGATGGGATGCATCCGAATGAGGCAGGATATGCACTTATTCGTGGTGATTTTGAAAAATATTTTGCATCTGTAGCAGGTATTATATAGAAAGATGAGGGGTTATAATGTTTAATCTGCGTTTCAAATGTACTGTTATATCAAGCTGGCGCATGGTGCTTCATGCTGTACCTAAAGCTAATAAAATGATTGCCAACAAAAGCCGCTATTCAGAGAAAGAACGGTTTGCATATGCCAAGTGGATTATTAACTATATGAGAAAGCGTGCCAGAACAAGAACTAAGGTATATGGCAGAGAAAATATTCCAACGGAAAGCAATTACATAATGTATCCTAATCATCAGGGCAAATATGATGCGCTGGGAATTATTCTTGCACAGGATAAGCCGTGTGGTGTATTATGGGGAAAGAAACAGGCAGAAAGGCTTATGAGCCGCCAGGTGTGTGGTCTTATAGATGCAGTTGTTATTGATCTTGATAATAACCGTGATAAAGTAAGAGCAATTATGGATGTTACAAAGCAGGTGAAAGCAGGAAGGAATTTTCTTATATTTCCTGAGGGAGGTTACACTGACAATAAGAATGAACTTCAGGAATTTCAGGCTGGCTGCTTTTCATGCAGCTTACAGTCTAAGACACCTATCGTTCCTGTAGCACTTTTTGATTCGTATAAATCCATGAACAGCAATACATTTGAAAGAGTAGATACACAGGTACATTTCTTAAAGCCTATTCTTTATTCAGAGTATGGTGAGCTTAAGAAAAAAGAGGTCGCCGAGCTGGTTAAGAGCAGGATTGCGGAGAGACTGGCTCAGATTAAGGCTGGGGAAATTAATGAGAGTTATGAGATGATTGGGTAAGAAAGATAAGCTCAGGGACATAATATGTCTTCTGGGCGTGTTTTTTTGCCAAAATTCTTGAATTTTCGACAGTTTGGTTGACAGTACTATTGCACACTGTTAAAATATTTAAGGCTTATTTAAAGTTAACCTATTATAAATAAGAAAAATCACAAAGTACAGGGAATAGTATGTTATTTGGAAAAAAGAAAAGGGCTGCGGATTATATTGTAGATGTTCATTGCCATATCCTGCCGGAAATAGATGATGGTTCAAGGAATATGTCAGAGACATTAAAGATGTTGGAAATTGCGCATGATGAAGGAATAACACACATGATTGCAACGCCACATTTTAAAGGCGGACATCACAATGCTTCACCAGAGAAAGTAAGTGCACTTATCAATGAAGTTCAGGAAGCAGCAGACAAATGCAAGTTAGGAATAAAGCTATATCAGGGCAATGAGATACTGTATCATGATGAGTTATGCGAGGGCGTTGATAATGGACACATAAGCAGAATGAATGATACTGACTATGTTCTTGTAGAATTCATGCCATCAGATCCGTATCAGTATATCCGTAATTCCTTAGATGAAATAATGAGCGAGGGATATCAGCCGATTATTGCACATGTTGAGCGGTACGGATGTATGTTAGATGATGTTGGAAATGTGCGCGAAATCAAGAATATGGGTGTTGAAATTCAGGTAAATGCATCAAGTATACTTGGGGATATAGGCAAAGATGTAAAGAAATTCCTTCATAAGCTGCTTAGTGAGCAGATAATTGATTATGTTGGAACAGATGCACATCGCTGCGAAGGTAGCCGTACACCTACGATTCGGGAATGTGCCGGCATGCTGTATAAGAAATATGATGAACAGTATGTTGATGATATATTATATGGCAATGCCATGGACAGGCTTTTATAAAAAGCCGGAATAAGATTAAGGAGATTATGCAATGCAGGAAAAGAGTAAAGAGACAGAGAATATTGAAATAGACCTCCGGGAAATATTCGGGGTGCTGCTTCACAGATTATGGATTATCATTGTGGCAGCGTTAGTGTGTGGAGCAGTTGCATTTATGTACAGCTTCTTTATTATTACGCCACAGTACCAGTCTACAACAAAGGTATATATCCTTAATAAGCAGAATGCAAGTGGTTCAGTTACTTATAGTGATGTACAGTTATCAGCAACCCTTTCTAAAGATTATGAGCAGCTTGTAACAAGCAGATATGTTATTGAGGGAGTTATTAAAGAACTTAATCTGGATGAAACATATGAGAGTCTTGTTGGCAGAGTATCAGCATCTAATGCTACAGATACACGAATTATAGCAATTACGGTTACAGACCCGGATCCGGCTCAGGCACAGAGAATGGCCAATTCAGTCAGAGATCTGGCAGCCAAGCATATAACAGAGGTTATGGACATTGAGGCAGTAAATGTCGTGGATCAAGCTAATCTACCAGACTCACCGGTATCACCTTCGATTTCTAAGTGGACCATAATAGGTGCTCTTGTTGGTATAATAATATCGGCAGCAGTCATTATTATACAGCATCTTCTTGATGATACTATTAAGACTTCAGAGGATGTTGAAAAATATCTTGGCCTTAGTACATTAGCTCTTATACCGGTTAATGAGGGAGATATTCCTGATCAGGGAAGGAGAAAAGGTTCTTCAAGAAGTCCAAAGGCAGATATCGGTGCTGATGATGAGAAAGCAAGAAGCTTTAAAGCATCAGAAGTTAATAAGAAGAATAATGGAGCTAAAGTGAGAGCGGAGGAATAAAGATGCAGGAGTTTTCAGTAAAGAAAAGTGCCCTTGATTTCAGAACAAGAGAAGCATATAAAATGTTACGAACTAACATAGAATTCTCAGGGGGCAATAATAAGGTCATATTCATAACAAGTACAACACCATCAGAAGGTAAGAGTACAGTATCATTCGAGCTAGCGATGTCATTCGCACAGAATGGAATGAAGACACTTCTTATTGATGCGGATACAAGAAAGTCGGTTATGAAGAACCGGTGGAGAAAAGGTAAGATTAAATATGGTCTCACACATTACCTTTCCGGAAAGAATGAACTTACAGATGTAATAAGCGTAAGTGATGAACCTAATTTCTGCATGATATTCGCAGGTCCTGTTCCTCCTAACCCAAGTGAACTGGTTGGAAATGACAGATTTGCAGAACTGATTGAAAGTGCAAGAGAGACATTTGACATGATAATAGTAGATACACCACCAATAGGAAGCGTTATTGATGCAGCCGTTATTTCTAAATTCTGTGATGGCGGAATCCTAGTTGTAGGTGCCGGTGAAATAAGCTATAAGTTCGCAAGAAAGGCTAAGGAGCAGCTTGACCTTGTAGGATGTAAGATTCTTGGATGCGTGCTTAATAAGGTTGATATGGCTGGCAATTCATATTATGGCAGATACTATGGCAAGTATTACGGTAAATATTATGGCAAATATGGTGAAGAAAGTTAAGAGCGAGGAATAACTTGTACGGAGCTGAATTTCGTTGGGAGGGGTAGAGAGATAGATACCTTTCTTCTGATTGAATATTTGGCTCCGTTGTTGTGTAGGTAGATGTGATTAGAGGAGTACTTTTATGAATGGAATTAATTCATCTGGTCAATTAAATAGGATACTTAAAATTGCAGGATGGGCATTGGCGGGAATAATGGGAATTACATCTGTTGTTTTTGAAATAATGCTTATTAATTTTAAGTTGATTCCAGAGAAATATTGTATTATTGCAGGAGTGGTTCTGGTAATACTTGTAGCTGTATCAGCCTTGTTGCAGCGCTGGAAGATAGCCGGGATAATTACAAAGGTAATGTCTATATTTTTTACAGTAGTATTAATTATCGGATGCGTGTATATTGGGCAGGCTTCTAAGGCGCTTAGTAAAGTTACTACTACTCATGAAGAAAAAGTAGTGATGGGTGTATATGTTATTAAGGATTCAGGAGTAACAGATATTGCCCAGCTTGATGGCGGAGAAATAGGTATTGTAGCCGATGCCGACAGGGAGAGTACTGATGAATTAATTAACCGTATGAAAAATGATGGCTTCTCAGCAGAATATAATGAATATGACAACACAGCTGAAATGCTGGCAGCTATGGAAGATAACCAGAATATGGGAATTATCTTAAAAACAAGCAGCATTGATATGCTTAGTGATATTGAAGGATATTCAGATATTGCAGAAAGACTTCTGCTTCTGTATTCAGGTGAATTTACGATTAATATAGAAGATAACCAGACAGTGGAAGAAGCACAGGATAGAGAATATCTTTCAAGCGAGGATGTTGTGGCTGTGTATATATCCGGAATTGATTCAAGAGGATCAATCAACGAGGTAAGCAGAAGCGATGTCAATATACTGATGCTTATAAATAAGAAAACACACAGCATTCTTATGGTTAATACACCGAGAGATTATTATGTACCACTTAGTATATCAGGAGGAGTAAAAGATAAACTTACTCATGCCGGTGTATATGGAATACAGTGTTCTACAGATACGATAAGTATGTTATATGGTATTAACATTGATTACTATGTAAAGATTAATTTCAGTGGATTTGAGAATATAATTAACGCACTTGGTGGCGTAGATGTCACTCTTGATTATTCACTGACAATAGGAAATGGAGCATTAACAGTTCATCCAGGAGTAAATCACCTGAATGGAACACATGCTCTGGCATTCTCAAGAGAAAGAAAAGCGTATGCCGATGGGGACAGACAGCGCGGACGTAATCAGATGATCATTATGGAAGCTGCAATAAAGAAGGCGTGTACACCAGCAATCCTGTCTAATTACAGCAGTGTATTAAGTGCCGTTTCAGACAGCGTTATAACTAATATGAGTTATGATGACCTTGCCACTCTGGCACAGATGCAGCTCAGTGAAATGCCATCGTGGAATGTTAAGCAGATAAGCGTAACAGGAAGTGGAAGTATGTCTACAACAACATATTCAATGCCAGGCTGGAATCTGTATGTTATGGTTCCAGATGAGAGCAGCATGAATAATGCGATGAACGAAATCAGAGCTTTGTATGGGGAGTAAAATACGAGGGAGAAGCAAAATGCAGACGAAACAAATACAGAAAACTAAATTATTTATGGTACAATTGTTGATAGTAATTATTAATACGCTTTTGTTCTCTATATTTTGGTATGGATTTTATAAAACCAAAATGTGGGGTAATGTTTTTTATGGAAAAGGTGATTTAGTTGTAATAGCATTATATCTATTCATATATACTATGATGGCAAGATTATATAAAGGTTTGGCGCTTAGAATAAGCAGGATAACAGAGTTAATATATTCACAGAGTGTTGCTATTTTAATAAGTAACTGCATTATGTATGTTGTTATAGTTTTATTATCTAGACATATGGTGAATGTGCTACCGTTATTGTTAGAAATATTAATAAGTTGTATTGTAAGTGCAATATGGTCGTATATTGCCAATCATCTTACAAATATCATTTACAGACCATCTAATGTATTGATAGTATATGATAATGTTTATGCATATAAGAATGGTATTGATATTATTGAGAGGCTGCCTTGGCGGTTTAATCTGGCCGGAGAAATAAAACTTTCTGGAATAGAGAACTGGTCTAAGGTTACCAAGCAGGAGATGGTTAAGTTCATAATGGCAGTGGAACAGTATGAAGCAGATTCTGTTATGTTGTGTGGCTTAGCATCTACTCAGAGAAATGATATCATAAAATATTGTGTTGAAAACAATATAACTGCTTATGTAAGACCTAATATTGGAGATTTTATGATAACTAATGCACAGGTTGTTCAGATGGCAAATTTGCCGGTTATGATATGTGAAAGAACAGCACCGGGATTAGGTTATGAAGTTGTTAAGCGTGCAATGGATATTATAATATCTTTATTAGGAATTGTTATTACAAGTCCAATATTATTAATAACAGCAATACTTATTAAGGCATATGATAGAGGTCCTGTTTTTTATAAGCAGGTACGTCTTACTAAGAATGGGAAAAAATTTAACATATTAAAATTTAGAAGTATGAAAGTTGATGCTGAAAAGGATGGAGTAGCAAGATTATCATCTCAGGGGGATAGCAGAATAACACCTATTGGAAAAGTTATAAGAGCTTGCAGAATAGATGAACTTCCACAGATGATAAACATACTTCAGGGAAATCTTTCATGTGTTGGACCAAGACCGGAAAGACCGGAAATATCTGAACAGTACATAAAGGAAATGCCAGAATTTGCATTAAGGCTTCAGGTTAAAGCCGGACTTACAGGGTATGCTCAGGTCTATGGAAAGTATAACACTGAACCATACGATAAATTACAGATGGATTTAATGTACATATCAAAGTTAGGAATTGTAACAGATATTAAAATTATTTTAGCAACTATAAAAATATTGTTTATGCCAGAGAGTACAGAGGGCGTTGCGGCTGGAAGCACAACGGCAATGTCAAAGAATACTATGCAGGAAGAAATTGCGGCAACTAAGGAAGAAAAATGATTTTATGAGGTATAATAATGAAAATTTCATTGATAGCAAATGATACTACATATGTTTATAATCTGAGAAAAGAGATAATAGAGAGACTCATAAAAGAAGGTCATGATGTTGAACTAATATGTGAAAGTCTGTTATATAAAGATGAATTAATTGATATGGGATGTAAAATCATAGATATTAAAACTGGCAGACATGGTAAAAATCCATTTGCAGATATAGTCCTTTTTGCAAGATATAAAAGGATATTAAAAGAAAATCGTCCAGATATTGTCTTTACATATAACATTAAACCTTGCAGTTATGGAGGAATGGCATGCAGAATGTTAAAAATTGCATATATACCTAATATTACAGGTCTAGGTACGGCAATAGAAAATCCGAGTGCAATACAAAAAATTGCAATTATGTTATATAAACTGGGCGTTAGAAATGCTAAATGTATTTTTTTCCAAAATAGTGAAAACAAAAAGTTCTTTGAAGAACATAGAATGATAGGCAAAAACACAAAAGTACGTTTATTGCCAGGATCGGGAGTTAATCTTGAAAAGCATAAATTACTTCCTTATCCAGAAAATGATAATGTAATTAATTTTCAATTTACATCTAGAATTTTAAAAGAAAAAGGAATTGACTTATATATAGAAGCAGCAAAATTAATACATGATAAATATCCTAATACTGTTTTTAATGTCTGTGGGGGATGTGATGATGAGAAATATTTAAAAATATTAAAAGAAGCAGAAGAAAATGGATATATAAAATATCATGGTCAGCAAAAAGATATTATTCCATTTTTAAAACAGGCAAGTTGTATTGTTCATCCATCATATTACCCAGAGGGCATGAGTAATGTATTACTTGAGGCAGCGGCAAGCGGAAGACCTATTATAGCTACTGATAGAAGTGGTTGCAGGGAAACTGTAGATGACGGAGTTACAGGATATATTATTCCAATTAAGAATTTAGATAGTCTGGTTAAAGCTATTGAAAAAATTCTTTCAATGTCAGTTGAAGAAAGAAAGAATATGGGTTTGGCAGGACGTAAGAAGATGGAACAGGAATTTGACAGAAATATAGTTGTAGAGGCTTATTTAAAGGAAATAGATAATTAATGTGTGTTATCAATATAATTTGATATAGATAAAGGAGAAAGTATGTCAAATCAAATTAGAATTTTACATATGATTGGAAGTTTAGAGTACGGTGGTTCTCAGGCGATGGTAATTAATTTATATAAAGCAATTGACAGGGATAAAATACAGTTTGATTTTATTATGGATAAACCTCAAAATGATGCCTTGTTATCGGTTGTAAAACAGCTAGGAGCGAGAGTTTACACATTGCCATATTTTAAAGGAAATAATTATACAGAGGTAAAGAATGCGTGGGATTCATTTTTAAAAGAACATACTGAATATAAGATATTACATTCTCATATAAGAAGTTATGCTTCAATTTATCTTCCAATAGCAAAGAAATATGGTTTAAAGACAATTATTCATAGTCATAGCACATCAAATGGAAAAGGCATAAAGGCAATTGCAAAAAGTATAATGCAGTATCCCTTAAGATGGCAGGCAGACTATTATTTTGCTTGTTCAGTAAAAGCAGGACAATGGCTTTTTGGTAATAAAATTGTAAAAAAGGATAACTTTGTTGTATTAAAAAATGCAATTGATGCCAAAAAGTTTGTTTATAATGATAATCAAAGAATTGAAGCGAGAAATTTACTGGGGATTAAAGAGGAATTTGTATTAGGTTTTTTGGGGAGAGTTACAGAACCCAAAAATCCTTTTTTTGTAATTGATATATTTAAAGAAATATGTAATATAAAAGACGATTGTCGATTGTTATTTGTGGGTGAGGGTGATTTATTAGAAAATATAAAAACATATGCTAAACAGTTAGGTGTTATAGAAAATATCATTTTTACTGGTTCAAGAGAAGATACATATTTGATGTATCAAGTAATGGATTATTTTTGCTTTCCATCATATTGGGAAGGATTGGGAATATCATTGATAGAAGCGCAAGCAAGTGGGTTGAAATGTATATGTTCAGAAAATATTCCTGATGAAGCTAAAATTTCCCAATTAGTTACAACAAAATCACTTAGTGATGGTGAAAAAAAATGGGCTGAAATTATTATAGATACTTGCCAATATCAAAGAAAAAATCAATATGATTTAATTGTGCAAAATGGATATGACATAGAAGAAAATGCTGAATATATACAAGATTTTTATCAGAAAATGTTAAGGAATGAATAATGAAAAAATATATTATAAGATTAGATGATGCGGCAGAAAAAATGAATATAGATAATTGGGAAAAAATGGAAAATATTTTGGACAGGTATGATATTAAGCCATTGGTAGGTGTTATTCCAGCTATTAAAGATGAGGATATGAATAAATATGAGTTTGATGAGTCTTTTTGGAATAAAGTAAAATGTTGGGAAAAAAAGGAATGGGTAATTGCACTGCATGGATATGAACATATATTTGAAACAACATCAGGCGGAATGAATCCAGTGAATAATAAATCTGAATTTGCAGGTGTTAATTTAGAAAAACAGAAGAAAAAGATTAGTGCAGGAATTGAAATATTTAATGAAAATAATATATATCCCAAAGTGTTTTTTGCGCCAGCTCATACGTTTGACGAAAATACATTGCAGGCATTAAAAGATTGTAGTGATATTAGAATTATAAGTGACACTATAGCTAATGATAGTTATTATTACAATGGATTTACATTTGTTCCTCAACAGTCAGGTAAAGCTAGAAATTTACCATTTAAAATTAATACATTTTGTTATCATCCTAATACTATGTCTGATGATGATTTTAAACTGCTTGAAAGATTTATAATAGATTATAGAAAATATTTTGTGGATTTTCCAACAAATACTGTAAATAGAAAAAGAAATTTATTAGATAATTTGTTGAAAATTATTTATTTTTGCAAAAGAAAATTAAAATAGTATGCTAGGAGATATTTAATGAATAATAAAAATGCAGTTATAAGTATTATTGTTCCAATATATAATTCAGCATTGTATTTGCACGAATGCTTAGAAAGCATAAGAAAACAGACATATGAAAATATTAAAGTGTTATTGATATATACAAAATCAGAGGATTTATCAGAAAATATATGTAAAGAATTTTGTGAAAAAGATGATAGGTTTAAAATAATATACAATCTACAGAATATAAAAGGTGCAGGAGGTGCAAGAAATTTAGGACTTGAAAATGTGCAAAGTGATTATGTAGGGTTCGTAGACAGTGATGATATAATACATAAAGATATGTTTAGAGTATTGTTAGAAAATGCAATTAATAACAATGCTGATATATCTATATGTAAAGAAGCTAGAAGTATATATGATTTAGGTGAAAAATCTAATTGTGAAATATTTGATGCGGATTGTGGGATTGAAGAACTGATAAAAGGGAAAAAATATTATGGAGAATTATGGAATAAATTATATAGTTGGAAGCTGGTAGAAGATATAAGATTTGACGAAGGATTGAGTGTTGCAGAGGATATAAAATATGTATTTCAGTCAATTATAAGATGTAATAGGATAGTATATACGGATAGTATGTTATATTATTATAGATATAATGAAAATAGTATTACAAATACATACAAAAAGGTATATTATTATAATACAATGGAAACCTATAAATATATATGTGATAATATACAAAATGATAATTTGAAAAATTTGATGAAATGCAGAATGTGGATATATTATTCTCAGACATATCTAAATGTAAGTTTATCCGATAAGAAAGACAAAGAGTTTTTAAAAATGGTAAGAAAAAATATAACTTCATTGAAGAAAAATTATAATACACTTTTTTTATTCAATAAGAAGGAAATATTTTTAACTATTTTAATTAGTAATTTTTATGATATGGGTGTGAATTCATACAAATTAATAAAAAAGGTTATCAAGAGGAGATAATATAATGATAGTATTACGATTAAGAGGAAGATTAGGTAATCAATTGTTTATATATGCTTTTGGAAGAAGTTTACAGGAAAAATTTAATGATGAATTAGTATTATTAGATAATGAGAATGATACCGGTGGAACTATTTTAAATCAATTTAGACTACCAGACAATGTCAAAATTGTTCCTATATCATATGGGTATAAATATGATTATTATAATATGAAAGCCTCTGATTATAAGAAGATATCTAATAGAATAATTAATTCGATAAAAAAAGAGATTTACTTTAATAAGCAATGTAAAAATATTAATATACCACAAATGTCTTTTATACAAAAAATAGATTATTTTATGTATAAAGTAAATACCAGAAAGAAAAGCAGAAGAGAATGTTATAACTACGAGATAAAAAATAGTGAACGATTAAATAAAGCTGGTTTATATATATGTGAAAATGGTTATATAGAATTTAAATATCCTAAGAAAAAAAATACATTTGCGTTTGGATATTTTCAAAGCACAAAATATTTTAAGAATATTGAAAAAGAAATTAAAAAGGAAATCCGCCCCAAAAAAGAATTAAGAAATGAGCTTATGCCATTTATTGATGAAATTAAAGAGGGAGAATCAGTGTGTTTGAGCATTCGAATGGGGGATTACATAAAAAATCCCATACATGGAGTGTGTTCACAAAAGTATTATCAGGCAGCAATTGACAAAATGTATGAGTTACATCCAAATGCCAAAATATTTGTATTTTCAGATGATGTTGAGGCAGTGAAAAAAACATATAGTTTTAAAAACAATGTATTTTATGAACCAGATGGATGCAATGAATTAGAAAAAATAACTTATATGTCGATGTGTAAACATTTTATATTATCAAATAGTAGTTTTAGCTGGTGGACACAATATTTGTGTTCATATGAGAAGAAAACAGTTATTGCTCCAGAAAAATGGTATGCTGTCGATATACCCTGTGATATATATGAGGACAATTGGATTTTATTATCAGTTTAGGAGGAAAAATGTACGATATATTATATGCAATTAAATGGAGATTATGGAGAATAAAAACAAGTGTTTTTTATAAACGTGTATTTGGAAGTATAGGAAAAAGAAGTACAATATGTAAACCTATGTATATTCAACATCCGGAAAATATATATATGGGTGAACATGTACGAGTAAGGGAATTTGCAAGATTAGAAACAGAAGTTGAATATAATGAACAAAGGTTTACACCTAAAATAATTATTGGAGATAATGTAGGATTTGAACAGGGATTACATATGACATGTGCTGAATCAATTATAATTGAAAATGATGTAACAGTTTCAGCGTATGTTATGATAATGGATTGCACACATGATTATATGAATATAAATGAAAATGTATTGGAACAAAAATTGACAAGTGATCCAACGATAATAGGAGAAGGTAGTTTTATCGGTTTTGGAAGTAGAATAATGGGGGGAGTTAAGTTGGGAAAACACTGTGTAGTAGGAACTAATTCAGTAGTGTTAAAAGGAGAATATCCCGATTATTCTGTTTTAGTTGGTAGTCCAGCAAAAGTAGTAAAGAAATATGATGCGGAAAAGAAGAAATGGGTTAAAGAGAATAATGATTGATAAAGATGAATTGATAAGAATAAAATTAGAAATAGAAAAATATTGTCCATTTGAATTTATAGAATATAATATTTCAGAAGCACTGTCATATAATATTATGTTATATTCTCATAAATCAAATATGATTTTATTGAAAATGCTTTTCAGTCCAGTTTTTAAAGATGATTATAAGTTGTATGGATGTAACAATGATAAAAAAGTCTTATTTTTATGGGGATCATCATATATGGAAAGACAAGATCACTATGAAAAGTTTAAAAAAGTGGTATCGTGTTGTAATAATTATTCTTTGTTAAAAGCTGAAAGAATCATAAATTTTAAAAATATATTCGGAATGTGGCGAGTATTAGTATGGTTATGGAAATATAGAAAAGCTGATATCAATTCTAATTTGAAAAAATATATAGTTTTTCTAATGTACGATCAATATTGTAAGCTCAATAAAATAAAAAGAGTAGTGGAGAATGACAATAGCATAAAATTAGGGGTATGTTGGTGTGACGTACATTTAAGTGATTATTTGTTCGTTAAATATTTACAACAAAAAGGAATAAAAACCGCTACATTACAGCATGGAATGTTTGATCCGGATGAATATTTATATAAATTGGCATATATTAATTCGCCAAGTGATTATTTTTTATGTTGGAATAAATTAACAAAGAATATTGCACATAAACTTGGATGCGATATTGATAAATATATAGTGACCGGGGCACCCCAATTCATAGATTCGTGTAACTATAGTAGTTGCACAATTTCTAATAATGGTGTTTTTGGTGTTGCACTATCGTCTTATTTAGATGAATATGATAATATACAATTACTTAACAATGCAGATGAAATTGTCAAAAAATATAATTTAAAATGCTTAGTCAGATTACATCCGTCTTTAAAAAAAGAAGAATATAGTAAATATTTTGTAAATGATAATATAATAGTAGATAATGAAAAAAATTTTGAATTATATATGGGTAAGTGTGATTTTCTTCTTATTGCTAATTCGGGAATATATTTTAATATAATAAAAAATATGAAACCTTTTTTTCAGTATGATTCTGGTAAAAATAAATTATATAAAGATGTGAAATGGAATAAATATACATCATTAGATGAACTGTTACTATTATATGATAGATATATTAAGGATTATACATATATGGAAAAGGGATTAATAGAAGCTAAGGCATTGTATTTAGTTAATAAACCAGAAAGAATTTTATATGAGGAGTTTTTTAAAAAATTTTGAAGAATATAATAAAGAATATGATAGACAGATATAAAAAAATACCAATAGCTGTTAGAGCAGGAATTTGGTTGACGTTATGCAGTTTAATTCAAAAAGGAATTTCAGTTATAACTGTACCTGTGTTTACACGTATATTATCGACTGAGGATTATGGATTGGTTAGCGTGTTTGTATCCTGGACTAATATTATTATATTATTTACAGGGTTATCGTTACATACAGGCGTATTTAATACAGCAATGATTAAATATAATAAACAGCATAACAGAGTTGTTTCTTCGTTTTTGGGTTTAACAACCACTTTATCTGTTGTTACATTTGCGTTTTATTTGTTATTTAGGCAATATATTAATGCCTTTTTAGGAATGTCGACATTTTTAGTTTGTCTTATGTTTGTAAAAATATTGTTATCGTCAGCATACAATTTATGGATGTCACAGGAGCGATACGAATATAATTACAAGCCATTTGTTATAATAACGTTGTCGATTGCGGTTTTAGTGCCATTGATAGGCTATTTCTGTGTTATCAATTCAAATGATAAAGCAATAGCAAGAATAACATCTATGACGATAATAGAATGTGTTTTTTATTTGGGGATATTTTTGTATATTTTTTCAAAAGATAAAACATTTTACTCAAAGGAATTATGGACTTATGGGATTAAATTCAATGTTCCATTGATACCACATTATTTATCAGGGTCAATACTTAATCAAGCAGATAGGATAATGATAAGTTCAATGGTGGGGAATTCGGAGGCCGGAATATATAGTGTTGGTTATTCTGCTGCAATGTTAATGCAGATAGTGGTATCATCAATAATGTCTTCGTTTATACCATGGCAGTATAGTAAAATAAAAACAGAGAAAATAAACGGAATAAAAGAGTGTACCAATGTTATGTGTATTATTATGGCATTAGTATGTATTTTATTTTCGTTATTAGCACCAGAACTTTTATTAATATTAGCAACAAAGGAATATAGTCAGGCCATATATATGTTTCCACCATTAACAGTAAGCGTTTATTTTTTATTTGTTTATAACTTTTTTGTTAATATAGAATTATATTATGAGAAAAATGTTTTGGTTACAATTGCTTCGTGTATAACAGCGGTTCTTAATATAATATTAAATTACATAGCTATTAAATATTGGGGTTATATTGCAGCAGCGTATACAACATTAATTTGTTATGTATTTTATGCTATTATTCATTATATTTTTATGAAAAATATTTTGAAAAATAAAAATGTTAAAAATATGTATGATGGTAGATTGATATTAATATTATCTCTAGGTGTAATAGTTCTTTCAATATTTGTAAATTGGTTGTATACTTATATGGTTTTAAGATATTTATTTGTACTGTTGATTTTATTAATATGTATATTAAATAGAAATGTTATAATTAATAATATAAAATTAATTAAGAATAAATAGTATAGAGGTTTAAAATGATTTATAGTGTTTATAAGAAAAAAGGGATAAAGATAGGACATATATGGTTTTGCAATAATTATAAAGAGATAGGTAATATTGATTGTAATTTAATATATTTACATGGCTATAAAAATATTATAAATGAAGGTGTATTTAATAGTAATTTACAATATACATTAATAACAGATTTGACAAAAGATGAGGATGAAATTTACAAGGATATTCGTAAAAATTTCAGATATGAAATAAGAAGAGTGGAAAGAGAAAATGTCAGGCTTGAAAGCTATACATCTGAAGAAATGAAAGCTAATAATGAATTATTGGGAGAATTTAAAAAAATATATAATTTAATGTATGAATCCAAAGGAATGCATGATAAGTTTAATATGGATTTAGTTAAGTCATATATGGATAACGATGCAATCTTTTTTACAGTGGCTTACTATAATGATGAACCATTAGTATTTCATTCGTATATTAAGTCAGACGAAGATGTGAGATTTTTTTATTCAGCTTCTCCTTTTAGAACAGAAAAAGAAGTGGCAACTATGATTGGAATGATGAATAAAGCACTTCATTGGTATGATATTAAAATGTTTAAAAATATGGGGATAAGAACGTATGATTGGGGTGGAATAGCCAATCCAGAAAATCCTAATGGCATTGATAGTTTTAAGATGGGTTTTGCAGGAAAGTGCATAGAATACAATAATTATATTATGGGCAAGGATGTTATTGGAAAAATGATTGTTAAATTATTAAGACTAAAAGCAAAAATAGATTCGTAGATTATAAAATAATGATTGAGAGTGAAAAAAATGATTTTTATATTTGATAGTATAGTTATAATACTATATTTAATTAATGGTTATTTGGGTGCAGTTGCAATGACCTTATATTCAATGTGGATATGGTATCATTTTAAATGTGAGAAAATATTAAGAATATATATATTAATGTGTGTTTCACTTCCTTTTTCTTATATAGGAATTTTGGGAACGCAGCAATTTCAAATGATATCGTGGTATAACATATATATTGTTTTATATATGTTATATTTCCTAAAATCTAGATATATAGACTGGCAAAGTACAGCAAAAACTTTTTTGTATGTATCAGGTATTTTTATTTCGCTTTTGATTAATTTGTTATATACACCTAAACTGGCGAAACCAATTATTGAAATAGTTCAGATGTTTGTAATGATTATTCCTATATCGTTGAGCTACTCAATAAAGAAAACAATAACTGTTTCAAGTGATAATTATATATTATTAACAAAGACATATATAGATAGTTGTTGTGCAGCAGCTTTAGCATTGATATTTCAATATTTTGCGTATAAAGTATTAAGTGTAAAATTGGGATATATTACATTTTATGGTGGTAATAGAGTAAATTATTTGTGCTTATTTAAAGGAGAGAGTATATTTCCAATATTTATAGGAATAGGTGCTTTAATGCTATTGTATGATTTTATGTATAATAAAGTTGAAAAATTATCTGTGATTAAACTTTGTATGATAATTATTGCAATGATATTAAGTAATTCAAGAGCTGGAATCGTATCTTTTTTTGTAGTTGCTGGATATATGATTATTAGATATATATACAAAAAGAAAAACTTATTATCTTTATGCCTAGCGATAGTTGGAATTTTTTCTGCATATAAAATTATTGATTACATAACTGCCTCTAGGAATTTAAGTGGTATTATGAATTTAAACGGACGAAAAGAATCATATATAATGGGATTGCAAGTATGGAAAAGTAGTATAAAAAATGTGATTTTAGGAGATGGATTTACAAGATATGTTTATAAAGGTGTAGAAACACCACATAATATGGTAATTCAGTTATTAGCACAATGTGGAGTTATTGTGGCTGTATTAATTGTCGCTGGAATTATAGCTTTTTATATTAAAAATAGAAAAAGTCAGGAAAAATATTTGATAATATATATAGTTGTAGCTAATATGATGGTAACGGATTTTTATGCAAATGCTTTTACAACGGTTGTATTTATTATGATTGCATTTACTAGTAATTATAAGAAAATAAGTACGTCAAAAATTGTAAATAAAGAAATACAAATGAGTGATCCTATATGATATTTGAGATAGAATTTATAGTGTGAGATAAAAAAACATCAATAAAAAGATAAAAAAGAGGTAAGAATATGAAGGTATTAGTTACAGGTGCCAATGGATATATGGGAACAGGAATTGTAAAACAGTTACTTGATGATGGTATTGAAGTTATTGCCACGGATTTTAAATTAGATAAAGTGGATAATAGAGCAGTTAAAATAGAAGAAGACATTTTTCAAGATGACAATCCATTTGATAATTTAGGTAAGCCAGATGTTTTATTACATTTAGCATGGAGAGATGGATTTAAACACAATTCTATTAATCATATAAATGATTTTCCACATCATTATGCTTTTATTAAAAAATTTATTGATAGTAAAATAAAAAAAATATGTTGTATGGGTAGTATGCATGAAATAGGATTTTATGAGGGAAGCATTAATGAAAATACTCCAACAAATCCACAAAGTTTATATGGAATTAGTAAGAATGCTTTAAGACAAGCTATAGAAGTGGATACAAAAGAAAATGATATATTGTTTCAATGGATAAGAGGATTTTATATTGTAGGTAATGCTAAATCAGGATGTTCAATTTTTTCAAAATTAGCACAGGCTGCATCTGAAGGTAAAGAATATTTTCCATTTACTTTAGGAGAAAATCAATATGATTTTTTAGATTATAATGATTTCTGTTATCAGGTTGCAAAAGTTACTGAACAAGATGAAATAAATGGTATAATAAATTGTTGTTCAGGTAAACCAGTTACATTAGCAAATAGAGTTGAAAGATTTATAAAAGAGAATGGCTATAATATTAAATTAAAATATGGAGCTTTTCCAGATAGACCTTATGATTCAAAGGCAGTGTGGGGAGATGATCAAAAAATCAGAAAAATTATGGCTGAAAAATAAGAACATAGAAAGGATAAATAATATGAATTCAATAACAGCAATTATTCCTGTAAGAGAAGGAAGCCGAAGATTAAAGAACAAAAATGTAGCCCCATTTGCTGGTACTAACTTATTGATTAATAAGATTAATCAATTAAAACAGGTGAAAGAGATTACAAATATTGTTGTATCATCTGACTCTGATAATATGTTAGAAATGGCAAGATTACAGGGAGTTAGTATACATAAAAGGGCAGTGGAATTTTGTGATGAGAAAAGTAAAACTTTTGGTGAGGTTGTAGCTCATATATGTGAGAATGTTGATGGTGATGATATATTATGGGCAACTTGTACAGCTCCTCTGGTGTTTCCTAAACAATATAAAGAAGCAATTTCTTTATATTATAAAGCTTTAGAAGATGGATATGATTCATTGGTATCTATGGAAAAATTCAAGAGATATCTATGGGATGATAATGGCCCAATAAATTATGAATTAGGAATAAAACATGTTCCATCACAGCAGTTGAAACCATTATATTTTGTTACAGATGGAATTTTATTAGCACCAAGAAGCAAAATGATAGAGTGGAAGTATTTTCATGGTTCTAACCCATATAGATATATATTAGATAAAAGGACAAGTATTGATATTGATGATGGATTAGATTTAGCATGTGCAAGAGCTTGGTTGGATATGGATGAAAGTGTATCGCAGATAGATCCTTATTCAATAGATAACTATGAAAAATAGGGGGGAGAGAATAATCTCCGATTAAATTACATTGATGTTTGTTATATGTCTACTTCTAAGGAGGTGGCATAATGAAAACAGCGTGTTTTGTTCCTATCAAGGCAAATAGTGAAAGAGTTCCTGGAAAAAATCTTAGAGAACTTAATGGAAAGAAATTGTATACATATATGTGAGCATATTAAATTAGCAAATGTATTCGATGATGTATATGTTGATACTAATAGTGAAGAAGTTGCTGAATTTGCAGAGAAAATAGGATTTAATGTTATTGAAAGGAAGCCTGAATTAACAGAGAATACAGTTAATGGAAATGATTTGATGGTTTATCATCAGCAGATATTTCCAGATTATGATTATTATTTTCAATTATTTGCAACAGCACCTTATTTACAACCAGCTACAATAAAAGCTTGTTATAATAAGTTGATAAATAGTGAAGAATATGATTCATGTTTTACAGCAATAGAAAATCGTAGCTTTTATTGGTATGCTAATGTGCCAGTGAACTATAGACCAGGAATATTGCCCCGTAGTCAGGATATGCTTCCTGTTATTGAAGAAACAACAAGATTATATGGAATTTCATCTGATAGTTAAAAAAAAAATAAGTGTAGGATAAGCAGAAAACCATATATGCATGTAGTAAATAAATATGAAGCTGTAGATATTAATACAGAAGAAGATTTGCTCATTGCAGAATGTATAGGTAATATATAATAAATAATATAATAAACATATTAAGAAAGACATAAATTATGAAAAAGGTAATAATAACAGGTGGAGCAGGATTTATTGGAAGTGAGTTAGTTAACCAGTTATATGATTTAGGTGAATATGAAATTACAGTGTTAGATTGTATGACAGAACAGATACACGGCTCTAACTGGCATAATTCATATTTGTATAATAAGATTAAAGACAAATGTAATTTTATATATGGTGATGTCAGAGATTACAATGTAGTAGAAAAAGCAGTAGATGGTAAAGAGTATATTATTCATTTAGCAGCTGAAACAGGAACAGGACAATCTATGTATCGAATTAATCAGTACAATGATGTTAACATTATGGGAACTTCGAATATTTTACAGGTTATTTCATCAAAAGGGGAAGATAGTAAAGTTAAAAAGATTTTATTGTCATCTTCACGTTCAGTTTATGGTGAAGGAAAATATAGTTGTCCTAACTGTGGAATTGTATATCCTAAGAGTAGAAAAAAGGAAACCATGCTAAATAAAGATTTTAATCTTTACTGTGATAAATGTGGTGAGAAACTTACTTTATTACCAACAACAGAAGATAGTATTATTATACCAGGTTCTTTATATGCTTATACAAAATATGCACAGGAAAAAATGTTACAGACGATGTGTCCAGCATTAGGAATAGATTATACAATATTTAGATTTCAGAATGTTTATGGTGTTGGACAATCATTAAAAAACCCATATACAGGCATTTTATCAATATTTTCAACATTATTATTAGAAAATAAACCTGTCAATATTTTCGAAGATGGACTTGAAAGCAGAGATTTTATTAATGTTGTGGATATTGCAAAAGGCGTTATATCAGCTATAGATAATGTTAAGAGTAATTCTGAAATTATTAATCTTGGAAGTGGGGTAGGAACAAGTGTAATTGATATAGCCAATATTCTAAAGGAAATATACTCTAGTAATAGTGATATAAATATAACAGGTGATTTTAGAATTGGTGATATAGCACATAATATAGCAGATATACAAAAAGCAGAGCGTATATTAGATTTTAAGCAGAGTATATCTTTGAAAGATGGTTTGACACAATTTTGTCAGTGGGTACTTGGGGAAGACAAAGACAATAGTGGATATGAGAACTCATTGATAGAAATGGAAAAAGCAGGTATGTTTATTAGGGGATAATAATCAGGAATATGTCATTTTTTATGTTATAATTACATATTTAATAGGAGAAGTGTATGATGCATAATGTTTTCACCCCCTACAGAGTTTGCCCATTAGGTGCCCATGTAGATCATCAGTTGGGACAGGTAACGGGTTTTGCTATTGATAGAGGGGTTAAATTAGAGTTTGAAACAACAGAAGATGGAACATTTGATATTGTAAGTAGAAATTATCCTGGTCATGCCAGATTTGCAATGACAGACGAACTTGAGCGGGAAATGGTATGGGGGGATTTCGTTAAGGCTGCTATTGCTGCACTTTCCAGAAAGTACGAACTTACAAGGGGATTAAAAGGTGTAATAGAAGGTACACTTCCGGTAGGAGGTTTATCATCCTCAGCAGCGGTTATTCTTACATACCTTAATGCATTATGTATAGCTAATGACATCCAGATTACCAGACCTGAGATTATAAGTAATGCTATATGGGCTGAGAGAAATTATATTGGTGTTAATGTTGGTAAGCTTGATCAGAGTTGCGAAGTTTATTGCAGAAGGAATGGTCTGTTATTTTTAGACACATTAGATGATTCTAACGAAATTATACCTGTTAGTGCTAAGATGAAGCCTTTTGAAATTATGATTGTATTTGGCGGTAAAGAAAGGCAGTTAGCCGGCTCGGCATATAATACAAGGGTTGATGAGTGTAAGTCGGCAGCATATGCATTACAGGCCTATGCAGGTATGGATTATGGTAAATTTAATGATACATATCTTAGAAATGTTCCTGTTGGTGTATTTATGGAATACAAAGACAGATTGCCGGAAAATTGGCGTAAGAGAGCAGAACATTTTTATGGTGAGAAGCAAAGGGTAAAAGATGGTATTAAGGCATGGAAAAAGGGAGATATTGATGCATTTGGAGCATTAATGTTTCAATCTGGAAGAAGTTCAATAGAATTGTATGAAACAGGTTCAGAAAATTTAAAAGCTCTTCAGGATATATTTGAATGTACAGATGGAATATATGGTGGAAGATTCTCTGGGGCAGGATTTAATGGCTCAAGCATAGCACTTGTTAATCCTGATAAAAAGGAAGAGATTGCAGCAAAGGTTAAGAGCGAGTATGTAAAAAAATATCCTTCGCTTGAGAAAGATTTTAAACTTGTATTTGTTAATACTGCAGATGGAATGAAAATAGGATTGTAAAGAGGTTAATTATGATGAAATGTATAGTATTAGCTGCTGGATATGCTACACGTTTATATCCAATAACAGAGAATTTTCCAAAGCCATTGTTAGATGTGCGTGGAAAAAGTATTCTTGACTGGCTTCTGGATGATATTCAGTCAACAGGAATGATTGATGAAGTTGTTATTGTATCCAACCATAAATTTATTGATACATTTGTAGAATGGTCTCATAAGGCTGAAAGTATATATAATAATTTAAAGATTTCAATTCTTGATGATGGCTCAACAGACAATGACAACAGATTAGGTGCTGTGAGGGATATTGCATTTGCAATTAATGAATGTAATCTTGTAGAGTCGGAGTGTGATGGAATACTTGTTATGGCAGGTGATAATCTCTTAGATTTTTCAATTAAGGGATTTTTAGAATTCTATGAGGAAAAACATACTACATGTATTATGCGGCATTTTGAAAGCTCTATTGAGAAGTTACAGCGCACAGGCGTTGTCGAGGTTGATAATACAAGCAGGGTTTTATCTATGGAGGAGAAGCCAGAGAATCCTAAGAGTAACTGGGCTGTTCCACCATTCTATATATATAGTAAAAAGGATTTGTCAGTTATAGTTGATTGTGTCAATGCAGCCGAGATTAATCTTGATGCACCGGGAAGTTTTATTGAATGGTTCTGCAAAAAGAGGGATGTTTTTGCATATGAGATGCCAGGAAAGAGATACGATATTGGAAACAAAGAGAGTCTGGTGTGGATTCGCGAGAACTATGTGGGGATAGATGGGGAAAAGTAATTTTTTTTAAAATTAGATTTTTTTAAGCGTAGCAGCTTTTGAAGCTGTTACGCTTATTTTTTTGATGTAAAAGTAGATGGTAAGGCAGACATTTATATTTGAAAATAGATAGTTTTTAAAGAATATAAAATCACAGCCAAATTATTAGAATATTAATAAATTAGAGATAAACTGTTGAATATTAATTAGTAGAGTAGTAATATAAAATATAATGATTGTATTAGTATTAAAGAAATTAAAAGAAAGGAAATGTGTGATAATTAACATTGTAATTATTATATAAGGGTTATTATGGAGAAAATACTACGCTCTGCAAACATATGGGATTTACATATACATACCCCTTTGGGTACACCAACTAAGAAAAATTATAATGATATATCTACGGAAGAGTTTATTGATGAACTTATTGATATATATGATAAAGCAGACAATGAAATTGGAATGATATCATTTACCGATCACAATAAAATTAATACAGAAGCATATGAGCTGATTAGGAAAAAGAGTATTATAGCAATTATTCCAGGTGTAGAAGTAGATGTTTATTTGTCTGAGAAAGATAATAATTCAAAACACATTATTTTTTATTTTGATGATGTGGAATTGGACAATATCGGACAATTAAAAGACTTGATTGAAGATTATATAAATAACAATAAAAAGGTAATATTTGAAGACTTTATTATGCATTTAACTCAAAATAATAAACATTTTGCAGTGTCACCACATGCATTTAAGCAAGGAAAGAGAGGCATCGATAATGATTGGTTCAATGAGGAGAGGGCAGCACGAGGAACCAATGAGTTTACAGGCTTGATTTTTCCATTTTGGGAAGCTGCTGGGAAAACAGATATTTGTAAAGCTATAGAATTTCTAAATCAACAATATAATGACAAAGAAAATAATCAGGCTGTTATTGCATTTTCAGATTCTGCAGACTTTGATAAGATAAAATCTTATATAGCTAATCCTCATCAGTATTTTAGATGTCTCAATTCTTTTAAGGGATTACTGTTAGCAGGAAGTGATCCTGATAGAATTATATATGAAAATGAAGAAAGACCAGAACATAATCCTTCAGAGAAGATTAAACATATTGAATTGTCAGATAATCTTTCTAAGCGAAATAAAAATAATTTGATTAAAATAGAATTTTCTGACAGATTGAATGTAATAATTGGAGGAAGGGGAAAAGGTAAATCAGCATTGTTAGATGCTATTGTTGCAAAATTAAATGAAAATAAAATTGAAGATCGTTCACGCAGGGAATTTGTAAAAAAATTTGATGTAGAAATAACAAATTTTAATGGAGCAGTTATGCCTTCAGACACAAAATTTCTGTATTTTAGTCAATCTTATATTAATAAGTTGTTTGATGGTGAATCACATGCTAAACTTGAATCATTTTTTAAAAAGGAATTTGAACATAATAGTGATATAACAGATGGAACAGCAGATTTGAAAGCGCAGATTGAAAAGTTAGGAAATAGAAAAGAGGTAATAGAGGATGTTAATATAAATGATGAATTTGCTCAGTTTTTATATGTACATGGAGAATCCATATATTTAAAAATTAAAGGGACTAAAGAAAAAATAATACCTCTAGTATGTGAGAATAAGAGTTATTTTGATGTGCTTAAAGAAGTATTGCCAAAAGAAAAAGATATATGGGATGAAGAATTAATTAATGGTCTTAAACATTTTACAGACTTATTGGTTGAAAAAATATGTATTACCAATTATAAATACAAAGTTAATACACGTTTTGCTTGTTTGATGAAAAAGAAGATTGATAATATAAAAAAAGCAAAAAGTAAAGAATCTAAGAAAAAGATTGAATGTAAAAAGAAAATTGAACAAAAACTACATTTTCTATACAATCATGAGCTTGAAAGAATACGTCAAATTAATAAACTTTATGAAGTTGATAAAAATATGACAAAATTTAGGATGCAAGAGTATGTTACTAATGGGGAAGGTAATAACAAATTTTATTTTGTATCTGCTATAAATAAAGAACATCCAGTAGAATATGCAAAAAGGATTATTGTTGAATCAGTTAATAAATCAAGGTTAAAAGGCTTTGATAAAAAAATACTTCAGAAATTTTTAGGGAATATGCTACTACAGAGAATTTGGTAGACAAATTAAAGGAAACAAAAGATTTTAACTCTATTATCAATGAGATTAATAGTATGAATGAACTTAAAAGTGAAAAAATTCAGAAGATTATATATGTTCATGATGATGAATTTGTTGATTTGCATAAGACATCTCCTGGAACACAAACAAATGCTGTTATGGAATATATATTACATTCAGAATCGACAACACCTCTTTTTATTGATCAGCCAGAGGATAACATAGATAATGAGGCAAGATATTCACAGTTAACAAAGTGGATTAGAAAACAAAAATATAATCGCCAGATAATACTTGTTACACATGATGCTAATATAGTTATCAATGGTGATGCTGAGAATGTTATTATTGCAAACCATGATGAAAAAAATTTTAGATATGAATATGGTGCTTTGGAATATGGCAATATTCTTGATAATGCAGCAAGGATTTTAGATGGTGGTAAAACAGCAATACACAGGAGAATAGAAAAATATGGAGAATAAGATAGCGATTTTATTTAAGAAAGAGAATAAAACTATAGAGTTAGATATAAAACAACCAGATTTAGCAAATTTGGTTCACACAATTATTTCAGAACATTTACTTGTATCAAAAAATAATTTAGAAATATCATCTAATGAAAATAATTTTGATAAAGAAGAATTTTTAGATTTATTAATCGAAGTACATGGCGAGTTTTGTGACGAAATAAATAAATTTTATAAAAATATTCAAAAGGAAATATGCACTTATTATAAGGATGAAAAATTAAGCGAAACTATAATTAATAATATTAAAAATAATGATTTGAATTAAGGGAAATTTACATATGAATATTGATATATTCAAGGATAATTTTTTGTTATTATATATGCTGTTTGTTGTTTCAGTGTTTTCTATTGAAAAATTTGGAGAAAAGCAGAAGATAGCAATTACATATATATGTACATATGGAATGACATTTCAAGAAAATATATCTGATTGGCAGGTTGTATTGTTATTGTGTATTGTATTGTTCATGATGCAGGAGTATTTTACTTCAGATAAAATGAAGCTTGTTATTTTAAAGAAGATACATTATAAATTGGCAGATTATATATATAAAGGAATTTTCCAATATAAGTTGTGGGGAGTTATTCTTGCTATATGTATAAAAACAGATTATTTTGTTGAGGTGACGAAGATAAATAGCAGTGTTTTGAAAGTTGTGTCTGTTATTATATTTGTTGGTACATATGTATGGCTTTTCAATGTGCATGAGGAGTTTCACACATTTACGCATATGTTTGAAAAAGTATGGGAGACGCCATATTATATGATTCAGTATGATTATGCATTGAAAGAACGTTTAAATATAATTGTAAGATGGGAGGATAAGTTATATTTCAGAAGAGAAAAATCATATAGTTCATTTTCGTTAGAATTTATAAAAGTCTGGATGAAGGATTATAAAAGTAAGCATGCAGGCAATCGGAAAAAGAATTATAATTCAAAGAATTTAATGCTAATGTTGCGTATATTTATACACAAGATAAAAAGAATAGGACCTTTTATAAAAAAGTGGGGAACCTATGCTAAAAATTATCTCACCAGGGGAAATTCTACTATTGCAATGCAATTAGTGAGGATATTAAGTTATAAGCATGGTCTCGTTTTTATGTATTCCAAAGTCAGATTTAAGCGATACAAAATATTAAAACGTAAAATCTATGAGGTGCTATATTCCAGAATGTTTTTTGAAGGATTAAAAGATTATATAAAACTGGATTTATGTAATGACCTTGATAATTATAGGGAATATCTGGTTTATATTTATCCTTATGTGGTCCAGACAAAAGTCAGAGGGGTAACTTATATGCCTGCTAGTAAGTACTTTGCTGAAGTTAAAGGATTTATACCTCCTGTAAATGCATGGAATATTCATAAGGTTATACGTATGTCATTTGGATTTAATGGAAAAGCTATAACACCAGAACGTATGAAGAGTAAGGCGGATATTGTGGAACAATATGAATTTAAGGAGTAGAATTTATATAAATGTGCATGTTTGTTAATTTGGAGGAGGATTATGTACTGATAAGTCTTGACACATTTAGGAAATACCGATATGCTGATGTCAAGAAAGGGCGTACTGAGATACGGGAATGTGACTATGACAGTACACAGTATAAGGACAAAGATGTGACGGAGAAGATGAAGCTGGACCGTCTGAAGTACCTGTCGTTATTTGTAGCCGAAACCCTACAGGAGATAGAGCGTCTTATTGAGATATTTTCTGACTTGGAAGGAGTACGTCGTGATATCAATGAGTATATGGAAAGACCAGAGGAGGTGCTCAGTATGTTTTCAGAAGTGTTGAAGAAGAGAAGTGAAGCATCTGATAAACTGAGTGCGGAGAAAGACGCTGAGATAGCAAGGCTAAAGAGACAGTTGAAAGAACAGAATAAGTAGTTAATATAGATGCAGTTATCATAGTGATGTGGTGGTAACTGCATTTTTAATAACTTTACCGGTATTAAGAATAATCTAATAATTGATTAGAAAACAAGTGTAATCAGTCAACTGAGATAGGATAATATAAAAAGAACTGCTATTTCGATAGTATATAACAATAATGAAGCGGGAGAATAATAAATGACACTGTATCAAAAACTGAGAAATGAAATGGAAAATCATAGAGAATTTTGGAACTATTATGGAGTGAAGTTTGAGGATGTTTTTCAAGATGAAAGTGCAGCTAGAGATTTTATCTATAATTACTTTAAAGGTGGATCTAAGCTGTACGCATTAGATACTTGGGCAAATTCTATGAATGAATATATTCAAATGAGAAATGTGCACACAGTTAATGTTTTCTTTATAGGTGCATTTTTGCAGAGAATAATAGATGAAAATATTGCAATTAGGTCGGAAGTATCTTCGGACTATTCGTTTTCGTATATTTGGTATTTATTATGCTTAGCGCATGATTTTGGGTATGTATATGAAAAGTATTCAAAGGTGTATTTAGAAATGACTAAAAAACGATTTTGTTCAATTAATTCTTATAGAAAAAATAACGGTTTAATACTTTGTAATAGAAAATATTGGTATCAGAGACATGGAATTGATATTACATATTTAAATCCGCCGTTTGGGGAAAGGACTAGAATATTAAATCTCAATAGTAATGGAGTAGCAAGGTCGGGATGTAATATAGTATATAATAATGGAACAATAATAAAAAAGCCTAGATATTCTGAAAATATAAAAAATAAATATTTTTATTACCGTTTATATGAGATGGGCGCATTGGATCATGGAATAGTAGGGGCAGATGAAATTTTTTCCAGACTGGTTGTTAATTATGTTAAAGAGTATAGGAAAATGGCAGCAGAGGATTCTTTCAGGGAAAGTATTTATGAATTTTATAACGAGCGTGGACTACATTTTTGCAGTGAACAATTTAAGATATTTTCTTATATAGCAGATTGTATTGCATCACATAATATGTTTAAGGCAGATGATGAAGAGCATATAGTTAAGTATATGGAGTATTCTTTAAACTCTTTGTTGCCAGACAAATTTGAACCCATATCATACGCGGATAATCCGCTTTTATTTATCCTTTGTGTTGCTGATACAATTGAACCGAGCAAAAGATTTACAAACTATCATAATGAGGATGTATTAAATTTAATATCTATAGACTATAATAAGAATACTAATTCGTTACGCGTAGAAGTTGATGAAGAATTGTATAATTGTGAGGCGGGTCATAAGTATGTATCTGATATAGTAGGATTGGAGGAGTGGTGTGATATTAAGATAAGTGTTGTCTCGAAAGAATTCAAATAAACTAATCTAATGATTTGTATGAACAAAATACATTATACTACAGAAAACTAAAGCCAGCCTGATGTTTATTAAATCAGGCTGGCTATAATTTAATTTTACCTATACCCCTGCAGAGTAGGTGTAGTGTTGACGCCAAGCGGGGTTGTCACCCCGGCAGCAGTTGTTACTTTGTAAGTAATTGTCAGTTGTGAACCAGGAGCGATACCTATACCAAACATATAAGCTACCTGATGGCCATGGTATTCATTCATGTGCATTTTTCCTCCATTACTAGCCTTAAAGTCGGATATTGTTCCGCCGGCTGGAGCAAATATGTGTGCATAACCACTTATTCGGCCGCCGTAGTTACCAATTATATATGTACTTCCGTTAGTAATATCATCGTTAGTAATTACATTGCCATATGTAGCTGTAACCTCATAGGTACGGGTTCCATCATCATTGATGACTGGTTCGCTTATTTCTGTATTGATATCTAAAAACCATCCAAGTTTACAAGGATCAGTGAAATTAAAATATACACCGGTTTCCGGGTTTTCAGGATCTAAGTTTAGTGTGCCAGCATATCCTGCATTACGGACTAATTCCTGTTCATCGGCGTCCTTCATCCACATCATTACAGTACGTTTTTTTGCACCGTCGGCTAATATTTTATAATAGTCACTGACTTTTTTGATATCAAAATTGTCAACAAGCTTAGACATGGCTGTTTTAGCTGTCTCAGAAAATAAATCATCAACATAAGAATATTTATTGATTTCTGTTGTAGTGCTTGTATAAGAAGCACCAAGATATTTGTAGTATAAATCATACTGCAAAACTTTAGTGGCATTCTCACTTGTGAGTTCTGTTCCATCTGACAATGTAATTTCACCTACAATGCTGAGTAAATCCTGAATAATAGTAGGTGTAAGCGAAACTACTCCGTCAACATTTTCGTTGTTTCGTTCTTCATAGGCAACAGCCCATATATATCCGGTTCTTTCAAAGTCAGGATCAAAACATGCATCTCGAGGATTATATATCCATGCACCAAACAATTCATATTCTAAATCGGTTATCTGTGAGTTCGCAGATGTATGTTGGGCAAGAACTTTAGGTTCGCTTTGGAAATCACCAATTGTCAGAATGCCATCTCTTATACGGATTGTTCCTATAGAACCCGGGAATCCGCCTGACGCACGAAGTTCGGATGAATTCTGTGCGGTAAGCAGATAAGTCCGGTCACTTCCGTCTCCTACAAATGTCTGAAAAAGTGGAAGGAATTCTTTCGAATCATCATAGGATGTTGTTATAGAAGCAAGCTGGTCTGCATAATCAGAAATCATGCTGTTTAATCCCATTGGCAGATTAATATTTTTCATGGTTTCTGATATTTCATCTATTTTAGGTTCAATATCTTCAAGTAAAGCTATATATGCATTAATTGTTGATATGCTGAACCCATCGTCAACTTTAAGTCCTGACATAGGATAATCACTCAATACCTGAATTGCTGGTCTTACTATTTCTGAAGAAGCATCATTTACAGCATTAAGTAACTGTTTCACAGAGGTCATATATCCTTTAGTTGCAGGAAATTTAGCTGCAAATTTCCATATACCGCCATCCATGGTCTGGTTGAGTTTTGTTACCGACTCATCAAGCATATCGCATGCTGAAAGTGCAGCCTCCGGGTTCTGTGCCTGTACTGCTGACATAACATTTTTAAGATTACCTTTAAGTTCATATGCCTGCTGTTTTACATTATTAACTTCTTTCTTTGCAACATTAATTCCTATTGCACCAGTTATTCCTAAAGCAACAAAAATGCAGGCAATAACTATCAATGCAATCCGGAGTTTGTGATTTTTTTTATGTCTTTTGTGAGAGTGATGGCTATGGTGATGTTCATGGTGGACATGATAATCATTTTCATACTCAAAACTCTCATCAGTGTCTTTAGAATCAGAGAATAGTTCTTCCATTAGTTCCTCCTTGTAAATTTGCTATTTAAATATTGTGTATAAATCACAATATCTCAGTATAACAGATATTTATTGAGGTTACAATAAAATACCGTTCACGATATAAAATCAACCGATTACGATTATGACAGTAGTCAGTATAATGATGAATTAGTCTCTGAGAAAATGAAGAGAGACAGACTAGTAGAGACATTTCCTGATCTAGAATCAGTACGTCAGGATATTAATGAGTATTTGGAAAGACCTGGGGAGGTGCTCAGTATGTTTTCAGAAGCGTTGAGAATATTGGATAGGAATACGGCGGAGTTGATGGTCGACAGGATGAAGGACGAGATAGTGGATCTGAAGGAGCAGAATGAGGAATAGTCCTGCAGAGTAGGAGTTGTGTTGACCCCGAGCGGAGTAGTTACCCCTGCAGCAGTTGTTACTTTGCAAGTTATAGTTAGTTGTGAACCAGAAGCGATCCCCATACCAAACATATAAACTGCCTGATGACCATGGTATTCATTCATGTACATTTTTCCACCATTACTTACCTTAAGCCATATGTGGCTGTAACCTCATAGGTACGGATTCCATCATTATTGGTGACTGGTTTTCTCATATTAAGGTTAAGAAAATTATTAGAAAAATAAAAAATAAGTAGTTATTGCATGTGTGATTATCACAGTATAGTGGTAGCTGGATAGCAGCTTGCTGTACAAATATTACAAATAAATATTTGGATTATGAAACTTTTTAAAAGAAATTTACTAAAAGTGTTATTGACTATTTGGTCTATGAGGTGGTACTGTTAATTACAGATTTATGAAAATGAAAAGGAGGCTTTTTTCATGAGAAAAAGAACCAAAAGAATGTTGTCTTTTCTTATGGCGGCTTTAATGGTTGTTGGTATTATGCCAGTATATTTGTTTACTGGTAAAACAACTGAGGTAAGTGCTGAAGAGAGAATGACAGCTACAGAGTATTCTAATTCTTTACTAGGAATGATTGATTTAACGAAAGGAGTACAGAAGGATACACAGGTAGGAGATACAACTCTTAATGTCTCATTTGCCGGAGATGTAAGTTATAATGCAAGTGCAGATTCATTAACAGTTGGAGACAGAGTATTTAATGGATATCTTAATCCTACTACTAATGCGAAGGAGTCTAATGGGCTTCCTACACAAGGTGAATATTTAAAACTTGCTCCAACCGAAGAGGGAGATGTATCTTTATATATTAAGATTAATAAGAATAAAGATTTCAAATTCATAAAAGATGATGGAACTATTGTTGATACTGTAAGTAATAATACAGATGCAGGTATTAATACAGTAAAGACATATTCCCTTGATGCTGGAACTGTATATTACGCATATGTTAAAGGTAGTAAGATGCCGGTTTATGGTATTAAATGGGAATCAGCAAAGAAAATAACTAATTACACATTTAGTCCAGAGCCAGCAGATGCATCGCAGAAGGCAGAGAATACCGTGTATATTGGTAAAGGTGCTACTATAGATGAGAACATTGCAGACAGTGGATTGGTTGCTAAAGGAAAATCTGATTATAAAGCAGAAACAGCAGAGATTGAAGGAATATCATACACTAACATGATAAAGGGATTTAAAGCTAACGCTGCGGGTGCTGTTCCGACAAAAGATTATTTAGAATTTACAGCTGAACAGGATGGTTATTTAAAGCTTGCATATAAACTTGATAAAAACGGAAAGAGTTTATATGTTGTAACAGTGGGAAATGATGGTCAGGTATATTATGATGTAGTTACTAATACAGATGCTTCTAATTCATTAAGACAGGCAACAGAATATCCTGTAATTAAAGGAAATAAGTATTATGTATATGCACAGAGTGGTAACCTTACATTATATGGTTTCTCAGTAACAAAGGGGTTAAGAAACACAGTTATACCATGGGAAAATATTCCAACACCAGTTATTGATTCAGTAGTTGCTAATGATGATGAGGCTACAATTGATGTAACATTCAGCAACGCGGATATTGATCAGTATACAGGTGCTGATTATCTTATGTTAAGCATGGTTGATTCAGAGGGTAATGAAGCAGCTCATTACCAGATAGACAGCAAGGGAACTAAGAGTATTGCTGTAACACCATATTGGTCAGACAAGTTTACATTTACATTAACTGCAGTCAGAGAAGGATATGCATTTAAGACAAGTGAAGCTAAAACAATAAATTATGTATTACCATTAACAAAGCCATACTTTAACCTTTTAGCTAATGAAGGTGATGGCAAGGTATATCTCGATTGGTATAATGTAGAGAATGCTAAATTTACATTATCATATAAAGAAGAGAGTGCAGCAGATTATGTTACAGTATTTGCTGATAAGGAAAATGTAGGCGATTATACATTTACTGATTTAGAAGCAGGTAAGACTTATAATATTAAGGTTAATGCTGTTTCACAGGATGCTGATGGTAATGAAATTAAATCTTTCTATGAAGATAAGATTACAGTAAGTAACACAGAAGAACAGCAGTGGTATTCAGGTGTTATAGGTTCACAGCAGACAGACACAATGGTTGTAACTGACAAAGATGGTAATTCAAAGTCTGTTACATTTGATGCAAAGGATACAACAGCAGCAAGTAAGAGAACGAATAATGTTGAGTCAGCTGATATTACAGTAGCAGACAATTCAGAGAAATCAGGAACAGTTTCATTCTCAGCTGAGGATTCAGGTAAGATTGCTAATGATAATGATGGTATGGCATATTACTATACAAAGATTAATCCAAATACAGAGAATTTCAAGTTATCAGCTACATTTGAGATTACAGATACATCAAAGGCTGTGGATGGACAGACAGGTTTCGGTATATTAGCATCTGATATAATTGGTCAGAATCCTAATATGAATAATATTACTATTAAACATAAACATTTTAACAGCATAGGAAGCATGTATGATGGAAAGAGCAAGGCTTTAGTTGATTATTCTACAATGAGAATATCATCAGGACTCACATCACCAGATGCATCATATGATAAGGTTTCTGCTAATGTAACATTCCAGAATATGAAGGGTGTTGTTACTAAGCCAGAAGTTGGAAATAAGTATACATATACTCTTGAAAAAACTAATGATAAGTATATTGCAACAGTAAGTGATGGAACTAACACAGCTTCAAGTGAATATAGTGACCTTTCAGTTCTTTCACAGCAGGAAGATGGAAGTATAATTGTTGGATTATTCTGTGCAAGAAAGATTGGGGTTGTAGCTTCTGATGTTGTATTTACTAAGACAGCAAGTACGGGTGTAGGAAGCACAGAGGTTAAGCCTGCTGAAACAGAGAAGGTTAAACCAGATGCAAGAATCTATTCTACAAAAGAAACTGGTAATACAGATTATGAGCTTATTGTAGCAGCTAATGTTGCAGGTAAGTTAAAGGTTACTGAACCAGATGGAAAGTCAAGTGTTGTTGCAGTTGAAGCAGATTCAGTTGCAAGAGTTAATGTAGCACTTTCTTTAGGTACTAATAAAATTAATACTGAGTTCACACCAGCTGCGGGACAGAATCTTACAAGTGAAGATGCAATTGTTAAGTCAATTGAAGTAAATGTAAAGCAGTATGGATATGCTGGTCATACAATTTATGCAGCTCCAGATGGAACGGCTGCAGGAGATGGTTCAGAAAAGAATCCTCTTGATATTAATACAGCTGTAAAATATGCACAGCCTGGACAGACAATTGTTATGAAAGATGGTTCATATACATCTGGAATATCAATTCCAAGAAGTTCAAGCGGAACAGCAGACAAGATGATAACAATCCGTCCAGAAACAAAGGATGGTGTATCATTAAATAATTCAGGAATAAGATTAGAGGGAAGTTACTGGCACATTTATAATATTAACGTATATGATGCTCCAGCTAACGGAATTCTTATTGCTGGTAATTATAATGTAGTTGAAATGTGTAATATTGAAAGAGCAGTAAACACTGGCCTCCAGATTTCGAGAAGTGGAAGTGCTACAAATGCACAGGGCATAAAAGGTTTATTATGGCCATCATATAACTTAGTAAAGAACTGTACAGCTTCATCAAGTGATGATGCATTACATAATGATGCTGATGGATTTGCAGCTAAGCTTACATGTGGTAATGGTAATAAATTCTATGGTTGTATAGCATTTAACAATATTGATGATGGCTGGGATTTATATGCTAAGCCAGAATCAGGAGAAATCGGAAGTGTAACAATTGAAAACTGTGTTGCTTACGAGAATGGTATTGTATACAATCAGGACGGTACTGTAAAGGCAACAGGTGAAGGTAATGGCTTCAAGCTTGGTGGTGGTGATCTCTTTGGTGACCATGTACTCAAGAATTGTATTTCATTTAATAACAGAGCTAAGGGTATAACAAGTAACTCTAACCCAGGAAGCACAATTATTAATTGTACAAGTTATGGAAATGCAACAGAATCTGCATCATACAGTGTAGGATTAAATGCTATGGTATCTAAGAAGAAGTTATGGAAGATTTCAGGACTTATTTCTATAACAGGTGCAAAGAATACAAAGTTAGTTGATGAAGTACCATTCAACCAGGTTATAGGTGATTCATCTAATTATATTTACACAGGCTCTGGTTCACAGAACAAGGATGGTGTAATTGTTGATGAAAAGAGCTGGTTTGTTAATACAGATGTTAAAAATACACCAACACGTAATGAGAATGGAACAATTAATATGCATGAGTTATTAACACTTACAGCAGCTGTTAGTGAGAATACTGGTGCAAGACTTGATACAACTAGCGAAGCAGCAATAAGTGTTATGCCAGAATTAGGAACTACAGATCATGTATATGGTGAGTGGACAACAACTAAGGAAGCAACTTGTACAGAAAAAGGCGAACAGCACAGAACATGTACAATATGTGGAGTTGAAGAGACAAGAGAAACAGAGGCTCTTGGTCATGAATTTAGCAGTGAGTTCACAGTAGATAAGGAAGCTACTACAGTAGAAGAAGGATCTAAGTCACAGCATTGCTTACATGAAGGCTGTACAGAGAAAACTAATGTAACTGCAATTCCGAAGACTGAAGCACCTAAGAAAGTTAATGTTAAGACAGAGACAACAGGTGATATGAAAGATTATGTTAAGGTTGATGGAATTAATAATACAGACGAAATTCTCGAATTTACAGAGTCAGAAGTTGAAGCTATAAATAGTGGAGATGTAGTTAAGGTTGAAGTAAAAGTGGAAGATATCTCAAAGACTGTTTCAGAGCAAGATTCAGCAAAGATTGCAGACACATTAAAGAAAAATGAGAAAGTTAAAGATTATGTAGTAGGTTCTTATATTAGCATTGATGTAATTAAGAGAGTTGGAGACAAGGATTCAAAGCTTACAACTACAACAAAAGAATTACAGTTTGAAATTACTCTTAATGGTAATCTTATTAACAATGATTCATCTAAGAAAAGAACATACAAAGTGTTAAGAATTCATGATGGAGATGTAGATATTCTTGACGCAGCATATGATAAAACTACTAATAAACTTACATTTAAAACAGATAAGTTCTCTACATATGCTATTATTTATATTGATAGTGCAGTAGAAGTTAAGCCTGATGATAAGCCTGTTGTAGATGAGCCGACACAGCCAGTTACAAAGGATGAAACTCCAGCAGCGACAGAACCTGCTAATATAGAGGAGCCAGCAACTCAGACAGGTGATTCAATGCATGCAGTACCATATGTATTAGCAATGGTTATTTCAGCAGGACTTGTTGTTCTTGTAACTTCAAGAAAAAAGAAATGCGTTAGATGATTAAAACTGAATAATTAAATATAAAAACTCCAGCCACATTTGACATTTAGATTCAAATGTGGCTGGAGTTTTGCAAGGATTAGAGAAGCTGAAATCTTCACACTTTAACCGATTTTTAAGGTATTTACAATAATAGCCATAATATCTTATAATATTTTATAAATTTATTTGAAGAAGAGGAAACACCCCATGAGTTTACTTACAGTAACCGGACTTACACACGGATTTGGCGACAGAGCGATATTTAACAATGTGTCTTTCCAGCTTAACAGGCTTGATAAGATTGGATTAGTGGGAGCCAACGGCGAAGGTAAATCCACATTTATGAATATAATAACAGGCAAGCTTATGCCTGACGAGGGAAAGGTTGAGTGGGCAAAGAATGTCAGAGTTGGATATCTCGACCAGCATGCTGTGCTTGAGAAGGGCATGACAATCCAGTCAGTGCTTGCGTCTGCATTTGATTTCCTGTATGACATGGAGAATCAGATGAATGAGATATACGCCGGGCTTGGCGACGCATCACCAGAAGAGATGGACAAGCTGATGGCGGAAGCGGGAACTATTCAGGACCTTCTTACAATGCATGATTTCTATATGATAGATGCGAAGGTTGAGGAAGTTGCAAGAGCATTGGGACTATCTGACCTTGGACTTGATAAGGATGTAACTGAGCTTTCGGGCGGACAGAGAACTAAGGTACTGCTTGGCAAGCTGCTTCTTGAAAAACCGGACATCCTTCTTCTTGATGAGCCGACTAATTATCTTGATAAGGAGCATATCGAGTGGCTTAAGAGGTACCTTCAGGATTATGAGAACGCATTTATACTGATATCGCACGATATTCCATTCCTTAACAGTGTTATAAATGTTATTTATCATATGGATAATCAGGAGCTGAACCGTTATACGGGTGATTATGATAATTTCCAGAAGGTGTATGCTGTGAAGAAGGCGCAGCTTGAGGCAGCTTACAATAAGCAGCAGCAGGAGATTGCGGAGCTTAAGGATTTCGTTGCAAGAAATAAAGCACGAGTTGCCACAAGAAATATGGCGATGTCTAGACAGAAGAAGCTTGATAATATGGATATTATTGAGCTGGCAGCAGAGAAGCCAAAGCCAGAGTTTAATTTCAAGACAGCGAGAACACCGGGAAGATATATTTTTCAGACACACGACCTTGTAATTGGTTATGATGAGCCGCTTTCAAGTCCGCTTAACTTAGAGATGGAGCGAGGCCAGAAGATTGTGCTTACAGGTGCTAACGGTATCGGTAAATCTACATTGCTAAAGAGTATATTAGGACTTATCAAGCCTCTGTCAGGTGATGTTGAGCAGGGCGATTATCTTGAGATAGGATATTTCGAACAGGAGACTCCGGCTGGAATTGAAACTACATGTCTTGAGGAGATATGGCAGGAATTTCCAGGATATACACAGTATGAGGTTCGTTCAGCCCTTGCCAAATGTGGTCTTACAACCAAGCATATCGAGAGCAAGGTTAAGGTTCTTTCTGGTGGAGAACAGGCAAAGGTGCGTCTGTGTAAACTGATTAACCGGGAGAGCAACATTCTTGTACTTGATGAGCCTACTAACCACCTTGATGTGGATGCCAAAGATGAATTAAAAAGAGCCCTTATGGCATATAAGGGCAGCATACTTATGGTCTGCCACGAACCAGAGTTCTACGATGGTCTTGCGACTGATGTGTGGGACTGCGGAAAGTGGACAACACGTATTTAATCATTAAAGTACTCAGGGAACATTTTCCTGATTGCATCAATATTTTCAGAATATCTGCTCATATGTCTCTGTGATATATGGGCAGCTTTTTCTTTATCTTTCTTCTCGATGGCGGCTACAAGTTCGCCATGGTCTTTCAGGATTCTACCTGTTTCTTTGCATCTGAAACTTAATATTGTAGTTCTGTCAAAATGTGGTGCCATGCTTTCGACAAGGTTATACCATACAGTTTTGCCACACATTTTATACAGGCTTCCGTGAAATTCTTTATCAAGTGTGAAAATCTTTTCTTCATCACCGCGTTTGATATACATTTCCCATAAAGCTACATTTTCATATAATGAATCAAGCTGGTTCTTTGTCAGTATATCGCATGCTTCAACTGCAAGCTGTGCCTCAAGTACACAGCGTAAGTCGCGGAGCTGTTCTACAATATCTGAATTAACATATGATACAAATGCTCCAATCTTAGGCTTTATCTCTATCAGTTTTGACTGTGCAAGTTCTAATTCTGCTTCGCGTAAAGGATTATTGCTGACATTCATAAGTGAGCAGAGTTCAGGTGCTTCAAGCTTCTGACCTGGCAGCAGGTTAGTGTGGACAATGTTGTAAATAAGCTGTCTGAGTACATAATCTTTAGCTGCTTCACCTTCTGATTTTTCTGTAATATTTAACATAAATACCCCCAAATGTTAATGATATATATTTTATAGCATAGTTTAATTAGAGTGTCTATTTTTTAATATTTAATATTTTATATCATGATATATATTATATAGTATAAAATATATAACGAAATTATCTTCTCATACAGAATAAAGCTTATGGTTATTTTTAATATCTATAATATTTTATTGACATATAAGTGGTATTATGATATTAATACAGTATAAGAATTTATATGATTCTTATATCTTAAGCAGAATCTGAATACTTAATAGCCTCGGATGATGCTTATCACGCCAGATATTCATCTATGCATGGTCATATATTAATGTCATTCGGCAGTAACCCCATAACCTATAATTTAATAATGCAGGCTTGTATTAGGTACTTGCAGATGCTAATATACTTGCATAGGAACTATTAGTATATGTGCGTGGATATCAGCCTGTGAAAGAGACGAGGAGGATATCTATGGCAGAGAAAAAAGACAATGTAGCAGTTAAATTCAAGGACAATGTGTTCTGCATGCTGTACAGGGACAAGAGGAATCTCTTAGATTTGTACAACGCACTTAATAATTCGCACCATACCAATGTGGATGAGCTTGAGGTTACGACATTGAATGGCGGTTCGTATATGAAGTATAAGAATGATGCTTCATTTTTATTAACTATGAACCTATACATGTTTGAACAGCAATCCAGCAAGAACCCTAACATGCCATTAAAGTTTTTACACTATCTGTCTGATGTATACAGAAATATGTACAGCAATGACATGCTTCACCGAAGAAGTATGATAAAGCTCCCAGTGCCACATTTTGTGACATTTTATAATGGCTTGGAGAAATGGATAGAGACAGATGAAGTGATTAAGCTGTCAGATATGTTTGAACTGCCGGTTGACAAGCCGGAGATAGAGATTGAGGTGCGTGTTATTAACATTAATGGGAATGCAGATATCTTAAAAAAGTGCAAAACCCTTCATGATTATATGACATTTGTTAATAAGGTAAGGCATAAAACTGATATTGACAAACTGGATATCAGGACAGCTGTTATTAAGGCCATAGACGAATGTATAGAGGAGGGGATACTTGTCGATTTCTTTGAGGAGCACAGGGAGGAGGTCGTAGAAGTGAGTATATATGATTATGATGAGGAAAAGACCAGAAAAACTCTGTTTGAAGAGGCTAAGGAAATGTGCAGGGATGAAGTAAAGGCGGAAGTCAGGAAAGAACTCGAGGGAGAAGTCAAGGCGAAAGTCAGGAAAGAACTCGAGGGAGAAGTCAAGGCGGAAGTCAGGAAAGAGCTTGAGGGAGAAGTCAAGGCGAAAGTCAGGAAAGAACTCGAGGGAGAAGTCAAGGCAGAAGTCAGGAAAGAGCTTGAGGGAGAACAGCAATTAAAGTTAGTAAATATCATTATAAAGAAAGTCAAGAAAGACAAGTCACTTACAACAATTGCATCTGACTTAGAAAAGGATGTGGCGGATATCCGACCAATATATGAGGCTGTGATGGAAGCTACGCCTGATTATGATGAGAAAGCAATTATTAAGAAATTGAATACGCTCAATAATTAATTGAAGAGGACAATTATATAACTATATCAGCATCAAAAAAGCCCGTAGAAGCAGATTCTACGGGCTGTTGTAATTAATAGTTGTACAAATATAGTACTCAATCAATTATGCATCTTTTTCTAATTCCGATGCAATTGTTGAAAGTGGTTTGTTTTTCTTGGCTTTAGATATAATCCGACACATACGGAATTCTATGGAAAAGTATGTCATCCAGATGTTCAACAGCTTCATCTGATGCCTGTATCTTGTCCATGACGTGAAGCTTTTCAGCAGTCTTGTAACCAAGCATTAATGTAGTTAATGTGCCGATTGACATAGATACTTCGTAATCAGGCTGCTGTTCGGTTTCAATACATCTGCCATTATCAAAAAGGTATGTAAAGTAACCGTTGTTCCATGCAAGGAGGTCATCTTCTATGTAGAAGCGTATACATACAGAAGGCTCGTCCGGGTCGCATGCATATTTGGCAAAGAATTGTCTGATATCAATAATTCGACCCATTGTGTATGGGCGGATTGTCTCTTTAATATCGCTGTCATCGAGTTCAAATGCGATTGGCTCACTGTAGTAATTGTTTCCACGGACTTCGTCAATCATTGAATCGTGGGCGTGTATGAATTCCCATAAGCCAAGCTGTGCCTCGCGGTTAAGATAAATCATTTCTTTCACATGCATGACATCAGAACTTATCATGTAAACCATATATCCGTAAGGTACATCGTTCTTAGAATAATAGATGGCAACAGAAGTGTCGTCCTCGTCCCAGCGCCAGTATTCTTCCCATGCAAGGTTATTTCTATATAGACAGCCATGAGTCTTTTCAGCAAATTTGGTATGAAGTTCTTTAAATTCTTTGTCGTCCCATGAAACTCGTCTGACATAACCGGGCTCATTAAGTTTTCTTGGAATCTGTGTATCCTTGATTGTATAAGTCATCTTGTTAGAGATAATTTCCCAGCCAAGACCACGGTATAATGGAATTGAATATGGATACAGTAAAGCAAATGATTTGTGAGCATCTCTCATTCGAATAAGGCTCTGAATCATCAGTCTTTTCATAATTCCGTGTCCTGTGTATTCAGGATAAGTACATACGCTTGTAACGAAGCCTACGCTGTATTTCACACCATATATATTCATATCAAGAGGGTATACTGCAAACTGTGCAATCAGATCATCACCATTGAAGCAGCCAAGTACATCAGCTCTTTGAAGAACCGGGAATTTGGACTGGGTAATCTCATCATCCTTCCAGCCTGTCTCAGCAAGCTCTTGTTCAGTTACCTGAAAGGCATATCTTAAAAGTGCATTGTATTCTTCAGCATCATCTATAGTGAGAGGACGCAGTGTATAGTTGTTTTCATCATTTCTGCTCATTGCGTTTGTTCCTTTTCTGTGTGCGCTTATTTCGTACATAATATAGCACTGGGGGCGGTTGTGGTCAAATGCAAAAATGAATTTACACAATATTCAATGCAATATATAATGTATATAATATGTTATGTCGTGAGTGAAAAGGAGAAAAAATATGTCAATAAAATCAGAAGCAAAGCTCACCACATTTGAGGCAATAAGCATGATTGTGGGAAACAGTATAGGAACGGGAATAATAGCAGTTCCGTATCTTGCAACGAAAAACAGTATGCTTGATGTTATATGGATGGTAGGAGCAGCTTATGTCATTAATGTAATTCTACATCTTATAATTGCGGAACTTTCGTATAACAACGGTGGTGTACAGCTTGTAAAAAGCTTTGAGGGGGAATTGTTCCACGGAGTTATGAAGAAGGTATTCAGCTGGATTGTTTTTGTGGTGTATGGGCTTGCGATTATGATAGGAGTGAGCGGCAACATTAACGGTGGGGCACAGATATTTGTGAACTGGTTCGGACTGCCGTTATGGCTGGCACAGGTTATATATTATGTAATTGCCGGAATTGTTGTATTTATGGGAATGAAGGCGGTAGGAATTGCACAGAAATATGCTGTAATACTTCTTATGGGAATAGTTGCAGTTATGACAGTAGGAACATTTACACATCCAGTTAATGGATTCTATACAGCACCTTTCCATTGGAATAATCTGCTTGCGCTGTATAGTATGGTTGTATTTGCGACATCAGCTAATCAGGCGGTTATTCAGGTTGTTAAAGGGCTTGACGGTAATCCGGGTAAGATAAGAAAATCAATATTCATAGGATTTGGTCTGTCGTCAGCGTTCGTGCTTGTTGTAACACTTACCGTTCTTCTTGGAACTAAGGGAACAATAGATAAGGAACTTGCTTATATGCAGCTTGGAGAAAGCATCGGAAAATGGGCAGTTATTCTTGCAGGTATCTTTTCGCTTTTTGCACTGCTTACAACATTCTGGAGCAACACACTTGCTTTAAGAGATGTCGTGCATGAGCAGGTTGGAATCGGCAACCGTGTAAGCTGGCTTATAGCGACAGTTCCATGTATATTATTTGCAATATTCGGAGTAAGCAGTTTTATAATACTTACAAGAATTATGAGTGGTGTAGTTGTACTGGTGAGCATAATGCTCGTTCTGACATATGGTAAATCAAGAAAGAAAGCAGGAGCCAGTCCTATATGCGGAGTGATAGGAACGCTGCCATTTCAGATTCTTATGGTAGTATCGACTATAGTTTCGGCTATAGGAGCATTAATACCACTCAGCTAAATATATAACAGGTATTAACTTTAGTGCCGGAAAGAAAGGTGTGACAGTATGTATAAATCAGACAATTTAAAGCAGACAGACAATGAAACATTTACATATACAATGGATAAGAATAAAGATTTTAAGATATTGCAGCTTACAGACCTTCATCTGGGATTTGGTTTTATATCAAGAAAGAAGGATAAGCTGGCGCTAAATGCAGTAACAAAGATTATTCATAAGGCAAAGCCTGATATGATAGTGCTAACTGGGGATTCTATATTTCCATTTCTGCCAAAGGCGGGGACGCTTAATAACAGAAAGCAGGCGTACAAGCTGATGAAATTCATGGACAGTTTTGCAATTCCGTATACACTTGTATTTGGTAATCACGATTGCGAGATGGGTTCGACTTGCAATAAAGAAGAGCTTGCACAGATTTATAAGAAAGGGAAATACTGCATATTTACAGAAGGCAGGAAAGAGCTTACAGGTGTAGGAAACTTCTTTATTAATCTTACCGATTCAGATGGCAATGCTTTATTGCCACTTGTTATGCTTGATTCTAATATGTATGGTGAAGGAGGCTGGTTTTACAGCGGATTTGACCGGATACATGATGATCAGGTGGAGTGGTGCATGAACAGGCTTAATGACTTGAAAAAATGTAATCCGGATATTAAGGCGATGGCATTTTTTCACATGCCGCCTGCGGAATTTAAGGAAGCATACCGTAAGATGAAGCTTGGTGATAAAAGCGTAATATATCAGCACGGCAGTATTGCTGAGAAGAATGAGCATTTTGGAATTTCAAAGTTTGAAGGAACATTTTTTAAAAAAGCAGTGGAGAATGGTGTTATTAAATGGATGTTTTGCGGACATGACCATCTGAATACACTTTCACTTATATATAAGGGAATCCAGATGACATATGGAATGTCGATAGATTATCTTGGATATAAAGATATTGATAAGAGTTATATACAGAGAGGTGGTACACTGATTACGCGAAAAGCTGATGGTCAGGTGACTGTAAATATGGTTCCTTTAGGAGCTGTAGTATCTACAAGGGTAAGAGGTGTAAATACACCCTAAAATGACGAGAAATAAAAAAGGCCTACCCAAGGAAGAGGGTAAGCCCTGCAATGATTTGAGCAAAAATCATTTACATGTCTAATATAACACACGGATTATAACAAAACAAGCAATACTTTGATTGTATTAGAACTTTACAATTCTACTAAAAAGGTTACAAAACCAGTGCTTATCAGCTTTTCAGCTAGTTGAACACGGGCTTTGTTGTGATTGTGCTTTTTAAAGTACAATTTTAATTATAAACTCAAACTTCGCACATAAATTTAAGCTATGCACCTTGAAAATTCAATATCTGGCAGTTATTCAGTTGTCAATGTTCAGTCTTTATGCAGCCTTCAGTCGTATTTTCATCATAGTAGGAAGTGCATCCATAAATGCATTCACCAATTCGTTGATTTTTTCGTCTGAAAGTTCAGTGTTATCTGAAAGCATTGTTCTGAACATTT
>OGDN01000131.1_pt1 | contig 144395 bp, 128 predicted proteins | sample 1570271 | NCBI WGS metagenome assembly OGDN01 (sample SAMEA4384481, study PRJEB24528) | human gut metagenome
CACACCTTTGTTCTTTTCTTACCACAGCTGTGGTAAGAAAAGAACAAAGGTGTGGTGAAGTTACGATTTAGTATCTCTGGAAGTAGTGTTCTGCCTTCTGGACATTATTGTTTAGTGTCTCTTATTTAAAAACATTCTAAATTATTTGTGCCTTGCGGACATAAGTATTATCTTTGCCCCCAAAATAGAAAAGAAAGGCAGAAAGACTATGCGTTTGTCCGAATTGAATACCGGTGAAAAAGGTGTAATCGTAAAAGTGCTGGGACACGGTGGTTTCCGCAAACGGATTGTGGAAATGGGATTTATTAAAGGTAAAACAGTGGAGGTCTTGCTGAATGCCCCACTACGCGACCCTATCAAATACAAAGTAATGGGATATGAGATTTCTCTTCGTCGGCAGGAGGCTGAGATGATAGAGATTATCAGTGAGCAGGAAGCTAAGGAGCAGGCTGTGCAGCCCGATTACCACGAGGGGTTGGGCGAAAACATGCATCTGGGCGAAGATGAGCTGAAGCAACTGGCCCTCGGCAAACGCCGCACCATAAATGTGGCTTTGGTGGGAAATCCCAACTGTGGTAAAACTTCTCTTTTCAACATCGCTTCCGGTTCGCACGAGCATGTGGGCAATTACAGTGGCGTTACGGTAGATGCCAAGGAGGGGTATTTTGATTTCCAAGGCTACCACTTCCGTATTGTCGACCTTCCCGGAACCTATTCCCTCTCGGCCTACTCCCCTGAAGAAATCTATGTCCGCCGGCACATTATCAATGAAACGCCGGATATCATTATCAATGTTGTGGACTCTTCCAACCTGGAACGCAATCTCTATCTCACCACCCAGCTGATTGACATGAACGTGCGCATGGTGATTGCACTGAACATGTACGATGAGCTGGAAGCCAGTGGAAACACGCTGGACTATGTAAAGCTCAGCCAGTTGTTCGGAGTTCCGATGTTGCCTACGGTCAGCCGTAGCGGAAAAGGCATTGAACAGCTGTTCCATGTGATTATCAATATTTACGAAGGCGGCGACTTCCTCGACCATAAGGGCAGGATGCGCAGCGAGATATTGAGTGACCTTCGCAGCTGGCATCAGGAGTATGTTCCCGACCATGACTTCGGCAGCCATAAAGAAGAGGTGGAACAGCCGCGCGGCTTTTTCCGCCATATCCACATCAATCACGGTCCCGAGCTGGAACGTAGCATTGAGGAGGTGAAGCGCGTCATCAGCGTCAATGAGAACATCCGTCACAAATATTCCACGCGTTTCCTTGCCATCAAGTTGCTGGAGAACGACGAAGACTTGAAAAAGATTGTGGAGGAGTTGCCCAATGGAAAGGAGATTCTTGCTGTCCGCGACCGGGAAGAGGCACGGATTGCCGAGGTGGTGAACGAGGAGAGCGAGCAGGCCATCACCGATGCCAAGTATGGTTTTATAGCCGGTGCCCTGCGCGAGACCTATGTGGACAATCATCAGGATACGTCGCGCACTACTCAAATCATAGACTCAATCGTTACTCACCGTGTATGGGGTTATCCCATTTTCTTCCTTTTCCTTTATCTGATGTTCGAAGGCACCTTTGTGCTGGGCGACTATCCTATGCAGGGGATTGAATGGCTGGTAGGCGAATTGGGCGACCTGATATGCAACAACATGTCCGAAGGACCGCTGAAGGACCTTCTAGTGGATGGTATTATCGGAGGTGTGGGCGGTGTCATTGTTTTCCTGCCGAATATTCTGTTGCTCTATTTCTTTATTTCCTTGATGGAAGACTCGGGCTATATGGCACGTGCCGCTTTCATTATGGATAAGATTATGCATAAAATGGGGCTGCATGGAAAGTCTTTCATTCCGCTGATTATGGGCTTTGGGTGTAATGTGCCCGCCATTATGGCTTCGCGTACCATCGAGAACCGCAAGAGCCGTCTGGTGACGATGCTCATCAATCCGCTGATGTCGTGCAGCGCTCGTCTACCCATCTATTTATTGCTGGTAGGCGCCTTCTTCCCGAACAATGCGAGCTTTGTGCTGTTAGTAATCTATGCCATCGGCATTCTGTTGGCAGTGGTCATGGCACGTCTTTTCTGCCGCTTTCTGGTGAAAGGAGACGATACGCCGTTTGTCATGGAGCTGCCGCCTTATCGTATGCCGACGTCCAAGGCCATCTTCCGCCATACGTGGGAGAAGGGGGCGCAGTATCTCCGCAAGATGGGAGGCATCATTATGGTGGCATCCATCGTTATCTGGGCATTGGGATATTATCCCAACCACGATGAATATGAAAGTGTGACGGAACAGCAGGAGAATTCCTACATCGGCCGGATTGGTAAAGCCATGGAACCGGTCATTGAACCGTTGGGATTCGACTGGAAGCTGGGCATCGGCATCCTTTCCGGCGTGGGCGCCAAGGAACTGGTGGTAAGCACGCTCGGAGTGCTTTATGCCGACGATGCCGAGGCAGATGCCGTAAGCTTGGGTGAACGCATTCCGATAACGCCCCTGGTGGCTTTCGGTTACATGGTGTTTGTGCTGATTTATTTTCCGTGCATCGCCACGTTGGCAGCCATTAAAGGGGAGTCGGGCAGTTGGAAGTGGGCCGTGTTTGCGGGGCTTTATACTACTGCGCTGGCCTGGCTGATGTCTTTCGCAATTTATCAGATAGGAGGTCTGTTTTTATGATGAATAGTTGGCAGGAGTGGGTAGTAGCCTTATTGTTGTTGCTCTGCGCTGTGCGGATTGGCATGAGTATTTATTCTTTTTCTCATCGGGTCAAAGAAAATGGTAATCCGTGTGATAGTTGTGCAAGTGGCTGTGAACTAAAGAATTTGTATGATAAGAAGCGTGCGGAGTGCAGTGGAGTGACGAAAAAAAAGAAGAAAAGTTGTTGCGGATAGTTGGTAGTTTCAAAAAAAGTGCTACCTTTGCATCCGCAAACGAGAAATAAAGAGTTCTTGTAAGAACCGGTACCTTGGATGAGTGGCTTAGTCAGCGGTCTGCAAAACCGTGTACGGCAGTTCGAATCTGCCAGGTACCTCGAAGAATAAAACTCCGAAACTGCTTTTTAAAAGTGTTTCGGAGTTTTTTGTTATAGGGAATTGTTTGCCCATTCTATAAAATATCATTCGCTGAATAGTTACAGCTTACTTATTAAAGATTGAATAAAATGAAAAAAGTTGGATTTCTGATTTTCTGTCTGTTTGCTATGTGCAGCATGGCAGGCAAGGCGCAGGATGTAGTGGCGGACAGTACCGGCTACATCGTTAAGGTAGGGGAGATGGCTCCAGATTTTACAGTGAAGCTGACGGATGGGAAAAGCATTACCCTTTCGGGACTTCGTGGGAAGGTGGTCATGTTGCAGTTTACCGCGAGCTGGTGTGGGGTATGCCGTAAGGAGATGCCTTTCATTGAGAAGGATATATGGCTGAAGCATAAGTCGAATCCGGATTTTATGCTGATTGGCATCGACCGTGACGAGCCGTTGGAGAAAGTGATTGCTTTTGGTAAGTCAACCGGAGTGACCTATCCTTTGGGTCTGGACCCGGGAGCGGATATATTTGCGAAGTATGCGCTCCGCAAGGCAGGTATCACACGCAATGTCCTGATTGATAAGGAAGGGCGTATTGTGAAGCTGACACGTCTGTATAACCCTGAAGAATTTGCTTCTCTGGTGAAGGAGATTGACGGAATGCTTTCTGAATAGTAGGAATAGGCAAGATATAAAAAAGGAAGTGCCCCCTAAAAGTTTTTGTCTAACTTTTAGGGGGCACTTCACTTTTATGCTTGTCGGGATAGTTTGGCAAGATAGTCATAATGTGTACCCTCTTTCACCAGCTCTGCTTTGAAGCCATTTTCGGCAGCATAGATGCTCAGGGTCTGAAAGTCGATATAGAGCCAGTCAAAGGAGTCGCCTTTGACATTCTTGTATTGCATCTGGAAGTCTACCTCTCCGTAGTAATCACCGGCAAGGTTGATAACAATACTGCCATCTTCCTCTTCGAACAGATAGCTCAGGTTGCTGGAATCCATTAAAACACAGCCTCCAGGCCGGAGCAGTAGCTTCATCTTCCGGAAAAAATCAGGCAGATTCTCCAACTTTCCGATAATGCCGGAACCGTTCATCAGCATCAGGATAGTGTCGTATTCATCGGCAAACTGTTCATTGAACAGATTGGTTTGTGATACGCTACGCACACCTCGCTGCTTCATCACTTCCACGGAAAGCGGGGAAATGTCGATGGCATGGACCTCTTTTCCGGCTTCTTGCAGGGTAAGGCTATGGCAACCGCTACCGGCACCCACATCCAGAATCTTTCCGGTCGCCATTTGCAGAGCAGTACGCTCCAGCAAGGGCATTTGCTTTTCTGTGCGGAATAGCTCTTCGACGGGAATTTCGTCCTCATCGAATTGTGAAGAGAACACGCGTAGGCGGTCGGCTTTATGCCGTTTAAAGTAATCGGCTATGGCTGCGCCCATCGGGTCCTTGTCGGCAGGCAATAAGGCTGTATTTATCATTTCTTATGTCTGTTAGCGCGTTTGCGGCGGATTTCTGCTTTCATTTTGGCTGAGGCGGAACCGTGTTGCCCGGTAATGTAGGTTTTCTTCTTGGCTTTGGTCTTTATCTTGTTTTCTTCTTTAGGTTTGTCCTTTTTGCCTTTGAAGACAATACCACCCATCATCGCTTCTTCTATACTCATATATTTCGTTGTTTTAGTGATGTAAAATATCATTTCTCCGGCAGTACCTCAATCCAATAGTCATCCGGGTCATTGATAAAGTACAGTCCCATTGCTGTGTTTTCGAAACATACCCATCCGTTTTCCTTATGGTATTGGCGTATGGCGTCGTAATCACCGGATACGCGGAAGCAGAGGTGACTCTCGTTCTCCCCTAATTCGTAGGCTTGTGGATGCTCCTTCAAGCAGGTCAGTTCCAGCAGGAAGCCGGTACTGCTGTCGGTCAGATAGACCAGAGTGAAAGAGCCGTCGGACGACTCTTTCCTATGATGTTCTTTCAGCCCCAGTGCCTTTTCGTAGAATGCGATGCTACGTTCCAAGTTGGTGACATTGATATTAAAATGGTCGAATTTACTTTTTATTTCCATTTGTTTATTTCTGATTTGATTATTTACAATTTACAGTCTGCGTGTGCGGTCATTTGACCATTGCTTTCAGAATTTCGCCTACATACGTGCGTGGCATACCTTCCATCGTTGCCGGTGAAGGCAGCTTCTTACATTCCAGAATGACCGTAGGCTCTGTCTGTCCCGTAGGATAGAAACGGATGGTATAGCTTTCTGCTTTTTCCATTTGTTCATACGGCTGGTCGGGCGACAGTATGCTGAATACAACTGGTTTGCCGTTGACTTTGCCCAAAGAACCTCCGGAGTTTGCTGTCATCATGGTCATGTTGAAAGGCTCTTGGCCGATGACGATAACCAATTTGCCTGCTCCGGTCTGGATGGCATCGGCTGACAATTGCTCGGGGGCTATGGTTTTGTATTCTTGCTGCTGGCTCTTTTGGGCAGGAACCAGTGCGGCAGGTTTCTTGACTTGGGGCACTTCGATGACTTGGGCATCTTTCACGATGCCTTCGGATGCCTTTTCAGCAGCCTGGGCAGGTTCCACGGTAACTTGTTTCTTCGGGGTGATTACCGTCGGACCGGAATTGACGACAGCCTTCACCTCTTTCTTTTCTTCCTTCTTTTCTTCTACCAGAGCTTTGGCAGTGGTGGCGCTCAATGCTTCTGCTGCTCCCAGGCAAAGGTCATCAACGAAGTCTACGGTTTTTCTGCGCCACTTGGCAAGTCCGCGTACCAGTTTGGTCTTCGCCTTGTTCAAGGCATACTTGTCTACAATCCACTCCTCGGCGGTATATTTTTCTTTTCCTTCGCGGTAGTTAAACCGTATCTTTTCTACTTCGAGCACGCTCTTTTCGGGTTGGCAGGTCACAGTCAGCTGGTAAAGGATTTTGGTACGGTCTAATGACAGAGCCGTAGAACTGAATACAATCCATTCATCCCCGATACCTACAATTTGTCCTTTCTCTTTGTCTGAGAATACTACACGGCTGGTATTTTCATTCTCTTTCAGACGGGCATCCATCCAGCCGAGCAGACGTTCGTAGATTTCATCCTGAGACATGCCGGGGATGCTGAATTCTTTGGTGAATACCACTTTGCCGTCCACCTCGGGAACAGCACCGGCCAGATATTTACTGTCGTCCCTATCCTGCGCCTGCAGCATGGCCGGCAGACAAAGGCAAAACAGTGTAAAAAGAAGTTGTGTCAAATTTTTCATAATAGTATGTGTTTTAATTATTAATTTACGAATTATGGGCTACAAGTTGGGGAGTTCGAAACTTTCACCACGGTGTGCAATGCTCAGAAAGCGGCATCCCTTGCTCTCGGCAAACTGCCGGAATGCGTTGCCTCCCTGATAATCTTCGCTGAAGTGCATCGGTACAAATATAGTGATTTTTATTCGTTCCACGAATTGTTCTGCTCCACGCATATAATCTTTTCCGATACGGCTGTCCACCGGAAACATGGCTACATCTACGGCAGGTGCAGTTTGCTGCAGCTCTCTCACTTCGGCCAGAAAGTCACCTTCGGCCTTGCGTATTTCCTGCGGAGTGGATTCCTCGCTCCAGTGCCAGTTGTTCAGGTCACCGGCATGGAACAGCCGTCTGCCCTGCAGGTCTATCAGGAAGGAGATACCCACATCGGTAGAACCGAAGGCCTGGATACGGATATGTTCGTCTTCGTAGGTGTCGCCCTTATTGATGTAGGTGGCATCTTCCGCTGAGGCGCGGCGGTGCTTCAGGATGTCTTTGGAGAATATGTAGCGGATGTCGGGCCGCAGTTTTTTCCATGAAAGAACTTCGCGATTGAAGTGGTCGGGATGGAAATGCGAGCATAGTACGTAGAGTACGCCCGGCTTTTCCAAGAGATAGTCGTGCACGATACCTTTATTGAAAACCTCTTCCGAGGAATCTTTATAGTAATCGATAATGACCGTCACTCCGTCCGCTTCAATCGCGAAGCCGCTATGGTAGATGTAATCAAGTTTCATTTACGGATTGAATTATAGCGCAATATTACAAAAAACGCTACACAAACTTCCGGTTTAAGCTGTTATTTTATGCAAAAGCACGCTACATCGGTACTTCTATGAAGAGAATGTGAGAGTCTTTCAATGTTTCCAGCTCAAAACTGCCGGTTTCGTATACTCCCATTCCGTCACGACGTGAGAGTATTGTGCCGTCCACTTTGACTTCACCTTCCATTACGAAGATGTATGCACCGGAATGCGATTGGTGCATGTGGTAGTCAATCTTCTTTCCGGCTTCTATTTCACCGATAGAAAACCAGGTCTGTTGTAGCAGTCTGGCAGGAGCATCGCCGTCAGGGGATACTATTAGTGCCATTTCATTTTTGCGCAGGAGTGGACGTACGTCGAAGTCCTGGTATGCGGGTGGTGTGTTCAGCTTTTCGGGCATCACCCAGATTTGCAGGAATTCTACCGCTTCAGTGTCACTGCCGTTCATTTCGCTGTGGTAGATGCCGGTGCCGGCGCTCATGGTTTGTATATCTCCCGGAGTGATGACGCGGCTGTTCTGATGATTGTCCCCATGTTTCAGTTTCCCTTTCAGGGGAATGGAGATGATTTCCATATTTTTATGAGGATGTGTGCCGAAGCCCTTTCCCGGAGCCACACGGTCGTCGTTCAGTACACGCAAGGCGCCGAAATTCATCCGGCGGGGATTGTAATACTCGTCGAAACTGAAGGTGTGGTGGCTGTCAAGCCAATCATATAGGGAATGACCTCTGCTGTCTGATTTGTCTATAACTTTTTTCATAATTTATTCCTTTTCTTAAAATGGTTTATGTACTAGTAACGCTTTGGAAAGCTATAAAGTTTAAAAACCGATGTCTAAGAATTTATAAATGAGTGGGGACTATGCCTTGACCTCGTTCTCCAGTGGCTTATGGTTCATAAAATCTTTGATGTTCTGCAAGGTTGTCGAAGCAATGTTTGCCAGTGCCTCGCGTGTGAAAAAGGCCTGGTGCGAAGTGACGATGACATTATTGAAGGACAGTAGCCGCGCCAGGGTATCGTCATCAATGATTTTGTCCGATTGGTCTTCATAGAAGTATTCGCTTTCCTCTTCGTACACATCCAGGCCGGCAGAGCCGATTTTCTTGTTTTTTAGTCCTTCAATCAGGGCGTTGGTATGGATGAGTTGTCCACGTCCGGTATTGATAATCATTACTCCGTCCTTCATTTTACTGATGGAATAGTCGTTGATGAGATATTTGGTCTGTTCAGTCAGCGGGCAGTGCAGGGAGATGATATCCGAATTGTGATATAGCTCATCCAGGCTGGTATATACCACTTGATGTTCACGGGCGAAATTATAGTCGGGATAGAGGTCGTAGGCAAGAATATTCATGCCGAATCCACGCAGGATACATATCAGTTTCTTGGCTATTTTTCCCGTGCCGATGATGCCTGCAGTTTTTCCGTACATGTCGAAGCCCAGAAGTCCGTGCAGCGAGAAGTTTCCGTCTCGTGTCCGCCAGGTAGCACGTGGAATTTTACGGTTGAGGGATAACATCAGGGCAACGGTATATTCTGCTACGGCATAAGGGGAGTAAGCAGGGACACGCACTACGGTAATGCCACGGTCGGCAGCTGCCTTTAAATCTACATTGTTGTAGCCGGCGCAGCGCAACGCCAATAATTTCACGCCGTTGTCTGCCATCAGACGGATAACTTCGGTATCGGCCGTGTCGTTCACGAAAATACAGACTGCGTCTACTCCTTGGGTTAAAATAACGTTGTGCTTGTTAAGATGCCCTTTATAGTAGCGGAGCTCAAAACCATATTCCTTGTTTTTTTCGTTGAAAGACGCTTCATCATAAGGTTTGCTGCCAAAAAATGCGATAGTGTATGCCATGGGATTTGTTGTTTTTTAAAATGTTACATAATTATAGGGAGATAACAAGTGGAAAGTTGATATGGTTCAGTGGCCGGAAGGATTCATAAAATGATAATTATTTCTATTTGTTTCATCAGAAACTATTTGGTATTTCAATTAAAGTTCTATATTAGGATAACTTTATGCACAAAATTCTTTTTCATGTGCAATATTATTGTACCTTTGCGCCCGAAAACAATTAAAAAAGATTTAGATGAGAAAATTTTCGTTGATTGGCATTGCGATGTTAATCGTTTCAATTCCAACTTTTGCGGGTGGTATCCTAACAAATACAAATCAGCATGTATCTTTTCTTAGAATGTTAGCGCGTGGTGCTTCCATTGATATTGACGGTGTCTATTCTAATCCGGCCGGTTTGGCCTTCTTGCCGGAAGATGGTCTCTATTTGTCTTTGAATGGACAAAGTGCTTATCAGACCCGTAACATAAAGGCGACATTTCCCTTGTTTATTGAAGATGGGAATACACGTTATTATAAAGGAAAAGCTTCTGCTCCTTTCATTCCTAGTTTTCAAGGTGCATATAAAAAAGGAGACTGGACTATTTCCGGTAGCTTTGCTGTTGTAGGTGGTGGCGGTAAGGCATCGTTTGATGATGGTTTGGGTATGTTCGATTCAATGGTGATGGGACAAGTCCATACTATTTCGGGTGGTCAAATCACTCCCAATATGTATTCTATCAATAGTGCAATGGATGGAAGCCAGTTTATTTATGGTGTGCAATTGGGGTTGTCGTATCAAGTTAATGATTGGTTAGGTGTGTTTGCCGGTGGACGTATGAATTATTTTACCGGTGGGTATGAAGGATTTCTGACTGCAACAGCACACAGTAATATTCCTACTTATGGTGGCATGGAATTGGTTGGTATCGATTTAGACTGCGACCAGACCGGCTGGGGATTGACCCCTATCTTGGGAGCTGATGTGAAGTTGGGCAAATGGAATATTGGGTTGAAGTACGAGTTTATGACAAGTCTTAATCTCGAAAATAAAACCAAAAAAGCTGAAGTGCGTGCAATGGGAACTGCTATGGGAGATGAAGGGAATCCTTTGGCTGACTATAAGGATGGTGTGAATACTCCGAGTGATATCCCTGCATTATTGACTGCAGCTGTTGGTTATGAATTCCTTCCTACGCTTCGTGCAACGCTGGAATATCACCATTTTTTTGATAAAGCGGCAGGGATGGCCAATGATAAGCAGAAAGCGTTGAAGCATGGCACACATGAAATTTTGATTGGTGCAGAATGGGATATAGCTAAACAGCTGACCATCAGTGGTGGTTATCAGCGTACAGATTATGGCTTGGCTGATGATTTTCAGAGTGATATAAGTTTTTCATGTGACTCTTATTCACTGGGGTTTGGTGCTGCCATCAAAATGACAAAGCATTTGACTATGAATATAGCCTATTTTTGGACAAACTATGATGATTATACAAAGAAGATAAGTGAAACCACCAAGAATGTTTATAGCCGTACTAATAAAGTGTTTGGTCTTGGTGTTGACTATAAGTTCTGATTTCACAATCCTACCTTTATATATTAAGAAGCCGTCTCAAATATCGATTTGAGGCGGCTTCTTTCTTATTTTATATTGGATTAGAAAGAATACTGTACAAGCAGGTTCATACGGTTGGCATGGTTGGTGGAATTGTCGAAGTTGGTGCGCCAGCCACGCAGATATTCAGCGCCTACCTGCATGTTCGGGGTTACGTTCCAGAATACGTTGGCTACGAAATACTGTCCGTAGCGGTAGGTACTTGGCAGGTCGTTGGGATAACCGTCTTCAGAGTAAAGGCGGGACATGCTGTAAGTGCTTGAAAGGAATATCTTTGGAGAAATGTTATATTGTAGACCTGCATACCAGCCCAGCATGGGCAATGCCTGCATTTTGCCTTCCTTTTCGGGATTGGGGACAATATCGACGTTCAGATTACTGATGTCATTCAGGTATTGCCCGATACCTTTACCATAGTTGACTTGTCCGAATGCCTGCCATTTTTTACCGAGGTTGAAGGTCGTTGAGGCTTGTACACCGTATCCGGTGACGCTGGAAGCCTTGTCCCTTTTCGTGCTGGTATATGTCATGCTGCGGATGATACCTCCTATACGCAGATGACTGCTGCTGTTCCAACTGTATTGTGCCGAAGCTGTGAAGTCCGGCATGCGTTGCTGGGCAATTTCGAATTGGCTGCTTGTTGTGCCGTCAACGGCAGGCGCCTCGATGGAAGCTTGGAAACGAAAGTCTTTCAGCCCTTTATAAGTATATGACAATTGTGTAGCGCGGTAGAACGTGGCACCGTTGGGCCCCTGGAAGTCAATGGTGGAGGGGAGGGCGCCTAAGTCCATGAAACCGCCGTAAGTATATCCCACCGTTATATTTCGGAATGACATATAAGCATTCCGTAGCTGGAATGTTTTGTCTCCTCCTCGGAAATTTCCGGCTGTATAGACTGTGAAGTCACCCAATAGCCGGGTGTGTCCGACTAATTTCAGAAAGATAGTGGCCGTACTGGCATCCATTTGAAATTGATTTTTGATTTTACTACTGCTTGGAATGTTGGCAGGAACAAAGTCAATATCATCCACAATACCTCCAAAATCATACTCGCCGGTGGCACGGACATACCCTCCGATACCCAGGGCGAATTTGCCTTGTTTGTCCATCAATAAGAAGCGGGGAGCTTTCGGGTCATGGATGTAAGGCAATTGTGACTCATTCATGATGCGGATAATCTCGTCGCCCGCTTTGTCGATAGTAACTATGACAATGCCGTTGGGGGCTTCGTCATCGATAATCTCTTTTTTTTGTGCATGGATAGTGGACAAGGGAAGTCCGGCTACGCACAACAGAAACATTGCTTTTAAGATTGTTTTCATTTAAGTTAGGTTTTGATGAATGTGCTTTCAACAACTTAAATGAAAAAAGGTTTTGTAGTCTTGGAGGAGGAAAGGAGGTTATTCCGTCAGTATTCTTGCCTTGAATGAAGATCGTATGCAAAATTACCCTTACCCTAATTTCCGGAATAACCTCCTGAGAATGTGTGTTAAGTTACTTATTTTTTCATGACGGCATTCCACAGCGCTTTGCGTAGGGTTCCCATGGTGTCATCGCCTTCATAATCCCAGAACATCATGCCTTTCATGCCATTTTTTAATATCCATTCACCTTTTGCGGCAATACTGCGGGGATTGTCGTAACCACAGTAGAAACTGCCGTTTTTGGTGACATAGGGGACATTGCCTTCTGTATCCCAATTTTCGATGACATAGCCGTCATCCTTACTCAGGTTGAGAATATCCCGATAATTGATGCTGCCGCCGGCATTGAAATCGGCTCTTCCGTAGAACGGAATTCCCAACACTAATTTGTCGGCAGATACCCCTGCATTCAGGTATTCGTCTACGGAACGCTGGCAGTCCCAGTAATTACTTGGCTTGTTCAATGCTGATTGATGCTGGGGGGCATCAACCAGATCATAGGCCATGATATTGACGAAATCTACATACGGGTCTACGGCCTTTACATCAATATATTTATAGCCTTCGCCTTGGGGACGCTTGTCCATGCAATAACCTGCATAGGTCAATAGGGTGGACTGCCCCAACGCTGCACGCAGGTCTTTCATCAATAGGGTGAAGTTTTCCACATCTACCAACTCGTCATAGGCATTGCTGCTGAAAGTCATACCGGGAAATTCCCAGTCAATGTCAATACCGTCTATGCCCTCACTCGAAACAAAGGCTTTGCAGTCTTGTGCGAATTGCTTGCGCATTTCCGGACTCTTCGCCAGGGCGGAGAAACCTCCGTCCTGGGAATTGTCAGTATTGGAAACGCTATTGGTAAAAGAGAGTAATATCTTCACATGTGGATACTGGCTCTTTATTTTCTTTACCTTATCAAAACGGGATTTATCACCTTGCAGGCCAAACTTTTCATAAATTCCGTTTTTAACATATAATTCTGCAAAAGCGTAGTTTATGTGGGTCAGGTATTTGGCATCGGGTATGGATGTGCCATAATAAGTGACGTAGCCCAATGCAACCCGGCCTGCAACCTGCTCGGCCATTTCGGTCTCGTTGTCTTCATTTCCCGGAGCTGGCAGTCCGGGCATGTAGTCGTCATTGTGACATGCAGCTACTAGAAAGACAGTAGCTATTATAAATAGCAGTTTCCTTTTCATAGAGAGTGCATATTATTCAGAATCGGTTTCTGCTTCAGTCTTGAAATAAGCATACCAGCCGCTGTCGTCCCAATCCACACCACCGCTATACTTGCCGGGATGATAGATTGTGATATAGTTCTCATCCAGTGTCAGCAGCCAGAATTTGTTGCTGCCTACGCTTTGTCCGTTGTCGTCATAATTTCCTCCGATGGTGGGGATACTTGTTATCAGTTCACCCAGTACTCCGTCTTCCGGTTTTTCGTGTGTGAAGGAGAAAGTACCTTCTGCCTTCAGGTTTCCGCTGGCATCATAGGTTTTCATCTTGTTTCCGTCGAATTCGAATACCATGGACTGGTCTCCCGCTTCGGCGGCAGTGACATTGGCCCACCAGGCAAAATTTGATTCGGGAGTATAGCCTGCACTGGTATATTTCCAGCCTCCATGAGCCCCCATATTGCAGACGGAACCCCAGCTGACTTCACGGAATTTCCAGGTCTTCTTGGCAGATTTGTCACTCTTGTCGGTTGCACCGGTGAAGTAAGTGGACCAATCGTCGAATACATTGGTCACAGTCACTACAACCGGATCTGTCTTGATAATCTGATTGGCGGAAATGCCCATATAGTAGATGGAATAGTCCGCATTGGACTCCATGATGACCGTAGCGTTGTCCGTGACCAGAGTCTTACTTTGTTTACTTCCTTCGCCCCCCCATTCTATGTGCCATGAACCGCCAATGTCCGGGCGGGAGTTTTTCAGGGCGATATACTGGTCGCCTTCCACTACTCCGTCTTGGTTGGGGAAGGGTTGGGTAATGGATATGGCGGCTTGTAATGCCTCCTTGGTTATGGGTGTACCGGCATCAGTCACATATTTGTCTCGCAAGTCTTCGTCTTCGATAGGATCGCATGCAGTAACGATGAAGGCTGAAGCAAGCATTGCTATCAATATTTTTGTTACTTTCATATTGTCTTTATTTATAGGTTAATACTCTTACATATTGTTCCAATCCGAGAACTGGGCAGATGCATCCCAGCCTGGATTCTGCTCAAGGACTCCATTGGAGATGTCGATTTCGTCTTGCGGAATGGGCCAGTAGCCTTGGGTTGCTTGTAGGCGTTTCTTATAGTCGAATTTGACCATCGGTACCACCGTAGCGGCATTTATTATATTGAACCCGGTCTGTTTGTTGAGTATGTCACCGGCTTCCTCAAGCGAAGGACCCGACCAGCGAAGGATATCCCACCAGCGGATGGACTCGAATGCAAGTTCCCAGCGGCGTTCCTGCTTGATGGCTTCCAGGGAGTAGGCCACCGGAGCCAAGTGGGAGCGGGCACGTACCTTGTTCAGACCCGTAGCGTCTTGTTTCAGCTCGGACTGCATGAGCAGAACGTCGGCAAAACGGATATGAATCAAGTCGGCTATTTGGAGTAGCTGTTGGGATGTCTGCGAAGATATTCCGGGGAACATCTGCTTGCCGAAAGGTTCGATTTTGCCTTCATTGTAGGAATTGATATTGATGTATTTTTTCTGGAAATAGCCGGTTTGTTCATAGTAACGATAGGATACGGTATATTCCGGTTCACCCTCGTCCATGGTGCAGTCCATCAGTACATTGCCGGCAACATTCGGATCAAGTGCTTTGTACGACCATATGGAACCGGTCAGACGGGGATCCTCCTTGTAACCGTCCGTATAGGTCTGCTTGGCGGCCCAGTCTTTCCATTCGTTGACCATAGCCGGAGATACAGGGCCAGCTCCCCAACCGGTGCCGAAGGGATAACTGTCTTTGTTGGAATAGTTGTCGGCAGACGGTGAATAGAATTGCGCGCATGTGTTGGAGAACCAGGTATAGGTCCAGTCGGATTTCAGGTTATGCTTGTTGGCGAATAAAGTTTCGTCGGAACTGTTTCCTTCCCATTTCAGGTTATGGTTGATAACGTATTGGTAACGGAACCCTTCGGTATTGTCTTCGGTAGCATCGTTGGTGTAGGCCCAGATGTTGCGTTGGTCGGACACCAGTTTATGACCGGAGTTGTTTACACAGTCATCTATCCAAGAGATGACTTCCTCTTTGGTAGTTCCGTTGGGGAGCTCGTTTTTTTCGTAGCGTCCGGTATAGAAAAGGAATACACGTGCCATCATGGCTTCGGCAGCATATTTTGTAGCGTGTCCGGTCATGTCTGAGCCTTTCGGATAAATCTTTGCCGGCATCATTTCAATGGCGTTTTTCAAGTCGGCTGCAATCTGGGCGTAGATTTCGTCTACGGATGCACGCGGCAGGTTGGTACTTTCCAGTGTGGTGCGTAAAGGAACTCCGCCAAAGACTTGTGCCAGCTCATAATAAGCCATGGCACGCAGGAAGTAGGACTCACCGAAAAGTCGGTTACGTTCGCTCTCGCTGGACCATGATTTCACATTCTCCATTGTGTTGATGGCATTGTTGGCACGGTTGATAAGGGTGTAGCAACGGTCCCAGATACCGGCAAATGTATTCAGATTGCCACTGTACATAAGGAAGTTGGTGGCACAGTTGTTGGAGTAGGAGAGGTTGCCTCCCAGACAGTCGTCACCTGCCAACTGGGCAATGTAATACTGGGAAGAGGTTTCAGGACTTTCAAACAACAGATGGGCGTATATGGCCGTCACCATCTCTTGGGCATCCTTTTCTGTCTCCGGGAAGTTGGCGGTTGTCTTTTCGGTCAAAAGTTCCGAATCGAGGAAGTTTTCGCATCCTGAAAGAAGAATCAGTATTGCTGATGCTATGAATAATATCTTTTTCATAATTTCTTCGGTTAATTAGAATTTTACATTTAAGCCTATCATATAGGTACGTGCACTGGGGTAGTAGCCCAGGTCGATGCCTGATGCCCAACCATAATCGTCGCCACCGTAACCGATTTCCGGGTCCATACCGGAATAGCCGGTGAAGGTAAAGAGGTTCTGTGCGGTCAGATACAGGCGCAGCTGTTGTACCGGTAACTTCTTGAATGCTTTCTTGAAGTCGAATCCCACAGTGATGTTCTTTATCTTGAGATAGTCTCCATCTTCGATGTAAATGTCTGATACTCTGTTCCAGTTGGAGCTGGAAGCGCTGGACAGTCTCGGGAACTTGTTGGACGTACCTTCGCCGTGCCAGCGTTGGAATATCTCTGCTGTATAGTTATTCAAGGGTGAGGAGGAGAAGTCACGATAACACTTCAGAATCTGCTGGCCGAATGCGCCGTAAGTAGTGATTGAGAAGTCAATGGCCTTCCAGCTGGCATTCAGGGAAAGTCCCATTGTCAGGTCGGGATTCGGGTTACCTATCATAGTACGGTCATTGGCATCGAGCGTACCGCTATTGTCGGTGTCTGCCCAGATTACGTCACCCGGCTGTGTCTTGTCGCCGTTCAGTTTCGGACCTTTGTAGTTGTCTATCTGTTCCTGGTTCTGGAATATGCCGTTACTCTTGTAGCCGTAGAAGTAGCCGATGGGTTTGCCTACTTCAGCACGGAAGCACTCTTCGGCTCCTTCCCACAGAACGCTGCCGCTACCGTGGATGATTCCGTCTTTGTTGGCAATCTTGGTCACTTCATTCTTGTTGTGAGCAAGGGTCAGGTTGGCTCCATATTGGAAATCCTTTCCGATGTTGTCGTTCCAGTGGAGTCCTACTTCAATACCCGTGTTTTTTACATTACCGCCATTGACGGACACTGCATTGGCACCGAAGGAAGAGAGTACCGGAGCCGTAACCAGCCAGTCTCTGGTATTTTTGTTATACCAGTCGAATTCAAAGCCCAGGCGGTTGTTCAAGAAGCGTGCATCGATACCGAAATTCAATTGCTCCTGTGTTTCCCAGGTAAGGTCCGGGTTGGTCAGTCGGTAGGCGTATGAACCGGTACTGATGAGGTCCATGGAGTCGCCGAACGTATAACCGCCATATCCGTTGTTGGAAGTTATCAGTGAAAGATATTGGAAAGTAGATACATTACAGTTACCGTTTTGCCCCCAGGAAGCGCGTAGCTTTAAGAAGTCCAGCCATTTGATTCCTGACATGAAGGACTCGTTGCTGATAACCCATCCTGCGGATACTGAAGGGAAGTATCCCCAGCGGTGTCCGCGGGCAAAAGTGGAGGAACCGTCCGCACGCATGATGACAGAAGCCATGTATTTCTCCTGATAGTTGTAGTTGACACGTCCGAAGAAGGAGGCGATGGAACCTTCCCCGTTAGGCTTGCCAGTCAAGGAGGACACACTGTTGGCGGTCAATGGAACATTGGACAAATAAGCGTGCTTGAAATCATAGAAGTTTGAGCCTATGGCTGAACCGCTCATTTCTTCTCCCATACCCCATTTTTCAATACTCTGACCTACCAGGACGTCGATGTTGTGGTCATCGATATTGAAGATGTAGTTGGCTGTATTGTCCCATGACCAACGGTTATACATAGACATGGATTGGGTAACCTTGTCTTCTGCGTTGTTGAGTGACGCACTCAGATAATCGAATCTCGGCAAATAGGAACGATAACTGGAGGCTCCCATGATGTAACCGAACTGGCTCTTGATACGCAGGTTCTTGATGGGTTGCAGTTCTGCATAGAAGCTGCTCTGCATGTAATGGGACTTGCTTAGGTTCTGGTTCATATAGTAGTCCAGATAAGCTATCGGGTTTTTATTGGCTCCGTTGGAGATATCCCATTTGTAGTTATCCTTTTCCTGGTCTGCATAGAGGTAGTAGCCCCCGTCTGAATTGTAAGGGTGCATCAACGGGCTCATGATGAGCATATTGTGCACTCCGTTCCAATAAATGCCGCCGGTTCCGAATGAACCTTGCGTTTGCGAATATTTGTAGTTGATGGTTTCGCCTACTTTCAGGAAGTCAAGATTGCCTTTTTTCATGACTACGTGGTCCGAGTTGACGCGGAAGTTGTAGCGGTTCATTTCTGGAAATTCGCCGGGAACTCCCATGGTGGCTTCTTGGTTGGTGTATGAAATACCTATGGCATATCTGGAACGGTCTGTTCCTCCGGTGATGTTGACTGCGTGGTTCTGTACCAATGCATCTTCATTCAGCACTTCCTTCAGCCAGTTTGTCCCTTTCCATGTTCCGTTCTGTATGGCCTGCAAATCCCTTTCCGGAATATAGGTCGCCCAGTTGTACGGACTCAATCCGTCCATTACACGGCCTTCATCCTGCATCATCATGTACTCTTGGGCATTGAGGATAGTAGGGATTTTGTAGAGGTTCTGCACACCGACATAGCCATCGTAACTGACTTCGGCAACGCCGGTTTTACCTCGTTTGGTGGTAATCAGGATAACGCCGTTGGCAGCACGCGCACCATAGATGGCGGCGGAAGCGGCATCCTTCAAGACGTCCAAAGATTCAATGTCACTCGGGTTCAGCCCGTCGATGCTACCGTTGGCAACTCCATCTACCACATAAAGCGGGGAGAAGGTTCCGGTAGTACCGATACCGCGGATATTCACCTTAAAGCCCGAACCCAGGAAGCCGTTGTTTTGCGTGATGTTGACACCCGGTGACTGGCTCTGCAAAGCGCCCAGGGCATCCACAGTGTTCAGCTTGGCTATGTCTTCTCCTTTCACTTGTACAGTGGCGCCGGTGACAAGTTTCTTTTTCTGTACACCGTAACCGACAACAACTACTTCATCCAGTAGTTCGGAATCTTCTGTAAGGGTGATTTTCATGTTGGCATCTGCTTTGGCTTCCTGCGTCTTATAACCGATGTAGGAAATGACCAGGGTGGCACCTCTTTTTACGTTTAGCGAGAATTTACCGTATAAGTCGGTGGTAACTCCATTGGTAGTACCTTTTTCCAAGATACTTGCTCCGATGATAGGCTCTCCATTCTGGTCGACAACAATACCGCGGGCTGTTTGTGCCTGCATCTGTTCTGTCACTCCGAATGAATTTTCCGAGTAGGTCTCTATTGCCATGATTTTGCTGCTTCCTATAAATAGGGAGGCGATGGCAATTGCTGTGAGGATTTTGTTGTTCGATGTTCCTCGTTTACGATTTTCATTCATAATAGATGTTTTTTGTTTAAGCTAATGGATCTCAAAATAAATAGGTTGAATAGAAGATGACACTAATAGTGTCTTGGGGCTTTCGGGTAAATCATAGGCATTCATTGTTTTTCTAAGGTTACTATATATAATATGGTATATTCTTGGTTAATATCAATGTGCTTTCCAGAGCTTCCGGATTGTTGTTATCAAATATAATCCTAATTTTCATTATTTAAAATATAGAATCGTATGTATTAAAATATGTTGTCCATTATTTTATTTGCTTAAGAAATTTGCGTGAATGAAATCTTGTTTGAGAGCAAACTTGGTTGCATGTTTTTGATTTTGTGCTAAAATCAGTTAATATATTGATTTTTATGCTATTGGTTTATGTTTTTTAAAACTATTGTAAATAATATTCTTGGTTTGGGAAATCTTATTTAAGTCTCGTTAACTAAATATGCACTGTCTGTAATTACTTCGAATAAAAAAAAGGAGCTTTGTCTTGCTTGGGATTTAGTTAAAATATATGTTGTTTGTTCATTTGCAAAACTTGTTGTACCTTTGCAACCGGATTTAAAATGTATGATGCCGTGAATAGCGGTCGTGTATTCTAGAACACCACGTAAAAAACAGGAGTATGAAACAAAAAGTATCTGTACCTTTTATGTTGCTGGGCATTCTGTTCAATGTATGCTTGATTGCAGCCAATCTTCTTGAGACTAAAGTTATCCAGGTTTTTGGTATTACCGTAACAGCCGGATTGCTGGTCTTCCCGATTTCTTATATTATCAACGATTGCATAGCCGAGGTTTGGGGCTTTCGTAAAGCCCGCCTGATTATCTGGAGCGGTTTTGCCATGAACTTTTTTGTGGTAATGCTGGGACTGATAGCCGTGGCGTTGCCTGCCGCCCCTTTCTGGGATGGTGCCGCGCATTTCAATTTTGTTTTTGGAATGGCGCCCCGTATTGTCATAGCCAGTCTGACGGCATTCTTGGTGGGCTCTTTTCTGAATGCCTACGTAATGAGCCGCATGAAACTGGCAAGCAACGGGCGTAATTTCTCCGCACGTGCCATTTGGTCGACGGTGGTTGGTGAGACGGCAGACTCGTTGATTTTCTTTCCGGTGGCGTTCGGAGGAATCATTGCATGGCGGGAGTTGCTGGTGATGATGTGTATCCAGATTCTGCTGAAGTCCATGTACGAGGTATTGATACTGCCTGTGACTATCCGTGTGGTAAAAGCTATTAAGCGGATAGACGGTAGTGATGTCTATGATGAAGGCATCTCCTATAAAGTATGGAAAATAGGCGATATTTAAAGCCCCTTACCCGTAGTGAGGGGAAATCAGTTATTATGTCAAACAAATAATTAGCAATGCCCTCTCTGTTTCCCTCCCTACGGGGGAGGGCAAGGGGAGAGGCTTTTAACAAGATGAATAGGGACACTGCTTTGGTGGTATTCAGTGGCGGGCAGGACTCGACCACTTGCCTCTTTTGGGCAAAACGTGAATTTAAGAAAGTGTATGCGCTGAGTTTTCTGTATGGACAGAAACATCAGAAGGAAGTGGACTTGGCGAGGGCCATTGCCCGTAAGGCAGGTGTGGAGTTCGAAGTAATGGATGTTTCCTTTATCGGCCGGCTGGGACATAACTCATTGACAGATGCCGGCATGGAGATGGACCAGGAGAAGCCGGCAGACAGCTTTCCGAATACTTTTGTGCCGGGACGCAATCTGTTTTTCCTGAGTATAGCCGCCGTCTACGCCCGCGAGCGGGGGATTAATCATATTGTGACGGGGGTGTCGCAGACCGATTTCAGCGGTTATCCCGATTGCCGGGATGCTTTCATCAAGTCGCTTAACGTGACGCTGAACCTGGCTATGGACGAGCAATTCGTACTGCACACACCACTGATGTGGATTGACAAAGCGGAGACCTGGGCGCTGGCAGACGAGCTTGGAGTGCTCGAACTTATACGTCACGAAACGCTGACTTGTTATAACGGTATCCCGGGAGATGGTTGTGGACACTGCCCGGCATGCACGTTGCGCAGAGAAGGATTGGAAAAGTTTTTGGCTTCTACTAAATGAGGCACACTTGTATCACTAAAAATATATGGCTATGACAGAATTGAAAGACCAACTTTCCCTTTTGGGGAGAAAGACAGAATACCGTCAGGACTATGCCCCCGAAGTATTGGAGGCATTTGATAACAAGCATCCCGGCAATGACTACTGGGTGCGTTTCAACTGCCCCGAATTCACCAGCCTCTGTCCCATCACGGGGCAACCGGACTTTGCGGAAATCCGTATTTGCTATATCCCCGATGTCAAGATGGTAGAGAGCAAGAGTTTGAAACTCTACTTGTTCAGCTTCCGCAATCATGGTGCTTTCCACGAGGATTGCGTGAACATCATAATGAAAGACCTCATTCATTTGATGAACCCTAAGTATATTGAGGTGACGGGTATCTTCACCCCGCGCGGAGGCATCTCCATTTATCCGTATGCCAATTACGGACGTCCCGGCACGAAGTTCGAGCAGATGGCAGAGCATCGTTTGATGAACCGTGAATGAGGACTGTTTTTGAAGGCCTCCGTAAATAATAAAGGGAGGCTTTGGGAGCAAATGATTGTTGCGCCGCTATATTTTATATTCTTGCTTACTAAAAACTATTCGTCCGACATATGTTTAATTATCGTCCAACAGCTATCGGACGATAATTAAACATATGTCGGACGATAATGTAACGACTGTCGGACGAATAGTCTTTAGTCAATGAAACATTAACCTGCTACCATCTTGGAAAGAATCTTTCCTATAGAGGATAGTAGGGGATGACTTTTGCAAAGATATAGACGATTCTTTAATAAAAATAGCGCCTTTTCCCAAAGACGCTATTCCCTCTTTATGACTTATTCACTACAAAGGGTTATTTTATTCTTTTGTAGCCATAGACAGCAAGGTTACCCAGTTCTTCTTCGATGCGCAATAGTTGGTTGTACTTCGCCATGCGGTCGGAGCGGCTCAGAGAACCGGTCTTGATTTGTCCGCTGTTGGTGGCAACGGCAATGTCTGCAATGGTGGCGTCCTCGGTTTCGCCGGAACGGTGAGAAGTCACTGTGGTATAACCGTGGCGGTGTGCCATTTCGATAGCATCCAGCGTTTCACTGAGTGAACCGATTTGATTGACTTTGATAAGGATGGAATTGGCGCAGCCCATGGCAATACCTTTTTCAAGGAATTCCACGTTAGTCACGAACAGGTCGTCGCCAACCAGCTGGCAACGGTTGCCGATGCGTTCGGTCAACTTCTTCCAGCCTTCCCAGTCGTTTTCGCTCATGCCATCCTCGATGGAGTCAATCGGGTAGTTATTAATCAAATCTTCCAAGTAAGCTATTTGTTCGTCGGCAGTACGTTTTTTACCATTTTCGCCTTCAAAGATGGAGTAGTCATAGATACCGTTCTTAAAGAACTCGGATGAGGCACAGTCCATACCGATTTTCACATCCTTGCCCGGTTCGTAGCCGGCAGCCTTGATGGCGCTCATGATGGAGTCCAGCGCATCTTCTGTTCCTGCCAGTGCCGGTGCAAAACCGCCTTCGTCACCTACGGCAGTGCTGAGGCCGCGGTCGTGCAACACTTTTTTCAAGGCGTGGAATACTTCGGCTCCCATGCGCAGGCCTTCACGGAAGGAAGAGGCGCCTACCGGCCGAATCATAAATTCTTGGAAAGCGATAGGAGCGTCGCTGTGTGAACCTCCATTGATGATATTCATCATCGGGACCGGCATTACGTAGGTATTTACTCCACCGATATATCTGTATAAAGGTATATCGAGATAATTGGCAGCGGCTTTGGCTACTGCCAGTGAGACACCCAGAATGGCGTTGGCACCCAGCTTGGATTTGGTAGGCGTGCCGTCCAACTCAAGCATCTTGTGGTCGATGGTACGCTGTTCCAGTGACGACCAGCCAATCAGTGCCGGTGCGATTATCTTGTTGACGTTTTCTACTGCTTTTAGTGTACCTTTACCACCGTAGCGTTGCTTGTCGCCATCGCGAAGTTCCAGCGCTTCGTGCTCGCCGGTAGAAGCACCGGAAGGCACTGCTGCGCGTCCCATAACACCACATTCCAGAATAACGTCCACTTCTACTGTGGGATTGCCGCGTGAATCAAGGATTTCACGGGCTACAATCTTTTCAATTTTCATACTTAAACTTTAATAATTTATTGTCCGTTGTCTTGTTTTAATTTGCAGCAAAGGTCGTACAAAAAGGCATATTGGGCAATACCTATAAATAGGGGTTTTTCATTTCCCGGCTCCTCTTTTTTTAGATTTATTATTGATAATACCCATCAATGGTGATTGCGTAATATGATATATACGATAAATCCACTCCATATAATTACCTACAATAAGCGATTGCACAGCTGGCTGTTAATAATGACCTTTGCACCGGTTTACTAACAACATTATAATTATTATAAAATTGAAAGCATATACACTTAAATTCTCGCTGCTGTTTTTCCTTCTGTTGGCTTCTCTGTCTGTACATGCGCAGAGGAGAGGAGGGATGATTTCGGGTAGAATCATTTCTACGGAAAAAGAAACGGTGGATTTTGCGACTGTTTATCTGAAAGGGACGAGTTATGGAGGAACCACGAATCAGGAAGGCCTCTATCACATCAAGGCGCCTGCCGGCGACTATACGCTGGTGGTGTCTGCCGTAGGTTATACAAAGGTGGAGAAAAAGGTGAAACTGGTCAATGATGAGCGGATGAAGCTGAACATAACCATCGCTCCCGAAACGCAACAGCTGGACGAGGTGACTATCGTTTCTACCGGAGTAAGCCGGGTGAAGAGGTCGGCATTCAATGCTGTGGCAGTCGATACAAAGGAACTCCAGAACACCACGAAGAATCTGAGCGATGCCTTGACCAAGGCTCCGGGCATGAAACTCCGTGAGTCGGGTGGGGTAGGTTCGGACATGCAGTTGATGCTGGACGGTTTTAGCGGAAAGCACGTCAAGGTGTTCATTGACGGTGTGCCGCAGGAAGGTGTGGGAAGCTCCTTCAGCCTGAACAATATTCCGGTGAGCTTTGCCGACCGTATAGAGGTATATAAGGGTGTAGTTCCCGTGGGCTTCGGTACGGATGCCATTGGCGGTGTCATCAATATTGTTACCAACAAGAAACGCCGGAACTGGTTCCTGGATGCTTCTTATTCTTACGGCTCGTTCAATACCCACCGCTCATACGTTAACTTCGGACAGACTTTCAAGAACGGTTTCAGCTATGAAATCAATGCCTTTCAAAACTACTCGGACAACGATTATCATGTAGATGCGCCGGTAAAGGATTTTGAGACGGGCAGTTTCAACGAAAGTGAGAAGGTGCGCGTGAAGCGTTTCAATGATACTTACCACAACGAAGCCATTGTGGCCAAAGCGGGTATTGTGGACAAAAGTTGGGCAGACCGGCTGATGTTCGGTTTCACCTATTCGCACATGTACAAGGACATACAGACCGGTGTACGCCAGAAGACAGTCTTCGGAGAAAAGCACCGCTTCGGCCATTCACTAATGCCTTCGATGGAATACAGCAAACGCAACTTGATAATCAAGGGGCTGGATATGGTGTTGACAGCCAACTACAATCGCAATGCCACTACGAATGTGGATACTGCCCGCTATGAATACAACTGGCTTGGTGAGAAACATCCGCTGAACAGTCCCGGCGAACAGTCCCGCCAGTATTCCCGTGCCGATAATGACAATTGGAACGGTACATTGACCTTGAATTACCGCATTGCCAGAGTCCACATGCTGACTTTCAATCATGTGTTGAGTGCATTCCAGCGTGATAATACTTCACTGTTGGCGGTGGAAGAACAGACGGATGCCATTGCCAAGCAGACCCGCAAGAATATCTCCGGTTTGTCATACCGCCTGATGCCTTCCGAAAAGTGGAACTTCTCGGCATTCGGCAAATACTACCGCCAGTATGTGGCAGGACCTATGGCCGAGGATGATACCGGTAGTAATTATGTACGCACCAGCCGTACGGTAGACTCTTGGGGATATGGTGCTGCCGGAACCTACTTCATCCTGCCCGGCTTGCAGGCGAAGCTCTCTTATGAAAAAGCTTACCGCCTGCCCACTATCGAAGAGATGTTTGGTGACGAAGACCTGGAGAGTGGAGACATCGGCATCCGTCCCGAGAAAAGTGACAACATCAACTTGAACCTGAGTTATTCCCGGAGTTTTGGAAAACATTCTGTCTACGTGGAAGGCGGTGTGGTATACCGCAATACGAAGGATTATATCCAGCGCAATATCCAGGACTTGAGCGGAGGAAAAGAAGGGGCCACTTATACCAACTACGGCAAGGTGCTGACGAAGGGATACAATGTATCGGCACGCTATGGCTTCGGACGCTGGCTGAGTGTGGGCGGCAACTTCACGCAGATGAATGTGCGTGACAATGAGAAGATGCAAATCGGCAGTACCGGCAACTCTGTGGAAAATCTCGGTTACAAGGCACGCATTCCCAATGTGCCCTATCAGTTTGCTGATTTTGACGTAAACTTCTATTGGCGCGACCTCTGGAAGAAAGGGAATATGCTGTCCGTGACTTACGACAACCAGTACATGCACAGCTTCTCCTACTATTCGCAGGCCATCGGTAGCAAGAACAAGGATTTCATGGTACCCGACCAGTTCTCCCATAACCTGACATTGAGCTATAGTCTGAAGAATGGCCGCTATAATATCTCGTTTGAATGCCGCAACTTCACGAACGAGGATTTGTACGACAATTTCAGTCTTCAGAAAGCCGGGCGTGCGTTCTATGGCAAGGTACGTGTACATTTTGGTGATTAATAAATATAATGGTTTTAATAGGTGTAATTAATAAGAAGAACAAATGAAGAAGAATTATCTTTTGTCCGGCCTCTTGGCAATGGCAATGACCGGAATGGCTTTAATTTCTTGTACAGACACAGACGAACCGGGTTCCGGCTCCGGTTCCGGTTCAAAGGGTAACTATGTGATAGCTGCCACGGCTACAGTTTCAGGTAGCTCCGTTCCTGTCCTGCTGACAGCCGAGTCACTGGAAAGCGGTGAAATTACTGCTGCCGGCAATGGCCTTGTGAACGATGGGGCTACTTACTGGGTGTTCTACGGAAACAAATATCTGTATGCCTTGAACTATCACCAGGGAAATGCAGGCACTACCCAGTCGTTCATTATGAATACAAACGGTGAACTGGAAAAACGTAGCCAGGAGTATAACGTCAATCGTTTCACTACCTACGGCTATTATGACCAATTTATAATGACGACTTCTACCGGCGACGGCCCTACGGAACTGAATGATGCAAATGGATATACTCCCCAATCTTTTTTGATTTCCTATCTGGATGTCGAGAAACAGACTTATACAAAGAACTCGGTAACAAAGGATACTCCATTTCTTGCCGAAAATTTCCTTGAAAATGGTGAATACGTAACACTGGCCGGTATAGAACAAGTGGGCAGTAAGGTTTATGCAGCAGCCATTCCCATGGGGCTTAGCCAGTATGGTTGCATGCAGAAGAACGAAGACGGTAGCTACAAGTGGGTGCTTTCCGGTAATGAGGATTTAATAAAGACAGAATCCGGCGGGCAGGGTAGCGGTGCCTATGAGAAGGACGAATTGCAATGGACCCAGTATCCTAATGAATGCCATATCGCTATCTTTGGTGATCAGACACTGAATTCTCATAAGGTCATCACTACAGACAAAATCAGTTATGCTGCCGGACGTAACCGTTCACAGTACTACCAGATGAACTGGCTTGCCGACGACGGCTATGTATATGTATTTTCTCCGAGCTATGCCAAGACCATGAGTGATTCGCGTCAGCAGACTACATTGCCTGCTGGAGTTGTACGCATCGATACCAAAGCAGAAGAATTTGATGCCGCTTATTACTATAATCTTGAAGAGAAAGCCAATGGCGCCTCTTTCTTGCGGACTTGGTATATTTCAGGTAATTATTTCCTGCTGCTGATGTATGATAAGGCAATTACGGCATCAGACAAGGTTGCCAACCAACTTGCCGTCTTCAATGCCTCCACTGGAGCTTTGACTTATGTGAACGGCCTTCCAAGCGATGTCTCTGGCTTTGGTAATACCCCGTACATGGAAAATGGCAACGCATATGTGGCAGTCACTACCTCTTCCGGCTATCCTGCCATCTATAAGGTAGACCCTGCCAATGCAACAGCTACCAAAGGTCTGGTTGTCAATGCAACCCAACTGAACGGTGTAGGTAAACTGGAATAAAGCTCCTATGAAGAAAGTTTTTCGTAAGATACATTTATGGCTTTCAGTCCCCTTCGGGCTACTGATTACCCTTATCTGTTTTTCCGGAGCCATGCTGGTATTCGAGACGGAGGTGATGGAGCTCTGCCACCGCGACCTCTACTATGTGGAGAAAGTCGGGCCGGCACCGCTTCCCATGGGCAAGGTGGCCGAAAAAGTGGCCGCTACTCTGCCGGATAGTGTTTCTGTGACGGGTGTCACAGCCTCGTCTGCTCCGGAGCGTGCCTGGCAGGTGAACCTTTCCAAACCTCGTCGTGCTTCCGTCTATGTAGACCAGTATACGGGTGAGATAAAGGGCAAGTATGAGCGTGCGCCGTTTTTCACGACCATGTTCCGCCTGCATCGCTGGTTGCTGGACAGCATGAAGCCCGATGGAGGCATCTTCTGGGGGAAAATGATTGTGGGCACTGCCACGCTGATGTTTGTCTTTGTCCTGATATCGGGCATTGTCATTTGGTGGCCCCGTACAAAGAAAGTTTTGAAGAACAGTCTGAAGATTGTTATCAATAAAGGTTGGCGCCGCTTCTGCTACGACCTGCATGTGGCAGGCGGTATGTACACGCTGATTTTTCTGCTGGCAATGGCGCTTACGGGACTGACATGGTCTTTCTCCTGGTATCGTACCGGTTTCTACAAGGTCTTCGGAGTGGAAACTGCGCAAGGAGGTGGGGGACACGGTGCTCCGGCACAAACTGCTGCCCACGGAGGAGATGGGGGACAAGGTCGGTCTGATGGCAGACCGGGAACTGAGAATCGTGAAAGAAAGCCCTTCTCTCCCTTTGCAAACTGGCAGAAGGTTTACGAAGAACTGAAGGAACTCAATCCTGATTATAAACAGATTACCGTGTTCAAAGGCTCTGCTACGGTTTCTTTCAATCGGTTGGGCAACCAGCGTGCTGCCGACCGCTATACGTTCAATCCCCGTAGCGGTGAAATCACCGGGGCTACCTTATATAAGGATGCCGACGCTTCAGGAAAAATCCGTGGCTGGATATTCTCCGTTCATGTAGGCAGTTGGGGAGGGCTGACCACCCGCATATTGAGTTTCCTTGCCGCTTTGGTAGGGGCCAGCTTGCCGCTGACGGGCTATTATCTTTGGATTCGCAGATTGATTCGGAAGGGCAGTAGGAAAGCGAACATACAATTAAAGAAAGTTGCTTAGAAAAAGCAGGCAGTTTTATAAAAGGATGAAGATGTCCACAAGATGCGCAGGCGTGCGTGTTTTGTGGACGTTTTCATATAGGTATGTCTGGAGAATGAATGCTTTATTAAAAATACTGAAAAATAAATGGAAAAATGTAATCATGATTACACTTTTTTAGATTGTAACTGCCTATTTTTGCTGAAAATATTCATTTTATGGCGAAGTTACCAATCATAAGTAAACTATTTCCGTCCTACAGATGGAAAGTAACGGCACTCATTGTATGCGGTGTCCTCGTCGGCGGCGGAGGCTTGTTTATGTATCTTCTCCGGGCGCACACTTATCTGGGAGATGACCCTGCGGCATGTGTCAACTGCCACATCATGGCTTCTTATTATGCAACCTGGATGCACAGTTCCCACAGCCGGGATGCCACTTGTAACGATTGCCATGTCCCTCATGAAAATATAGTAAAGAAATGGGCTTTCAAAGGCATGGACGGCATGAAGCACGTGGGTGCCTTTCTCACTAAAAGCGAACCGCAGGCTATCCAAGCCGAGGCAGCAAGTGCGCAGGTCATTATGAATAATTGCATCCGTTGCCATACGCAACTGACCAACGAGTTTGTGGATGCTGGTAAAATAGACTACATGATGACCCTCACCGGCGACGGAAAGGCATGCTGGGATTGCCACCGCGACGTGCCTCATGGTGGAATGAACAGTCTTTCGTCTACACCCGCTGCATTGGTACCCTATCCGGAATCTCCCGTGCCGGAGTGGTTGCAGAAACTGATAAAGGAATAATAACAATAAATCTTCATAGATATGGAAAAGAGATTAAAATCGTGGCAAGGATGGCTGTTGTTCGGTGGTTCAATGGTCGTTGTATTTGTCTTGGGGCTATGTGTTTCTGCCTTGATGGAGCGCAGGGCCGAGCTGGCAAGTGTATTCAATAACCGCAAAACAGTGATTGAGGGAATTGAGGCACGCAACGAAGTCTTTAAGAGTGATTTCCCCCGTGAGTATCAGACATGGACTGAAACTGCCAAGACCGACTTCCAGAGTGAATTCAATGGAAATGTGGCTGTGGATGTATTGGAACAGCGTCCCGAGATGGTAGTGCTCTGGGCGGGATATGCCTTCTCCAAGGACTATTCCACTCCGCGCGGACATATGCATGCCATCGAGGACATTACGGCAACTCTTCGTACCGGTGCGCCTGCCACTGCTACGGATGGCCCGCAGCCTTCTACTTGCTGGACTTGCAAGAGCCCCGATGTGCCCCGCATGATGGAAGCTATCGGTGTGGATGCTTTCTATAACAATAAGTGGGGCGCTTTGGGCGATGAAATTGTAAACCCGATTGGTTGTGCCGACTGCCACGAACCGGAAAACATGAACCTGCATATCAGCCGTCCGGCTTTGATAGAGGCTTTTGAACGCCAAGGCAAGGATATTACCAAGGCCACTCCGCAGGAGATGCGTTCACTGGTATGTGCGCAGTGCCATGTGGAGTATTACTTCAAGGGCGACGGCAAGTACCTGACTTTCCCCTGGGACAAAGGTTTTACGGTGGAAGACATGGAAGCCTATTATGATGAGGCTGGTTTCTACGACTATATACACAAGTTGAGCCGTACCCCTATCCTGAAAGCGCAGCACCCCGATTTTGAAATAGCCCAGATGGGGATTCACGGCCAGCGTGGCGTATCGTGTGCGGACTGCCACATGCCTTATAAGAGTGAAGGTGGCGTGAAGTTCAGCGACCACCATATACAGAGTCCGTTGGCTATGATAGACCGTACCTGCCAAACCTGCCACCGCGAAAGTGAGGAAACTTTGCGCAACAACGTCTACGAACGCCAGCGCAAGGCCAATGAAATCCGTAACCGCTTGGAGCAGGAACTTGCCAAAGCCCATATCGAAGCTAAATTTGCTTGGGATAAGGGAGCTACGGAAGAGCAGATGAAAGATGTGTTGGCGCTGATTCGTCAGGCACAATGGCGTTGGGACTTCGGTGTGGCATCTCACGGTGGCTCTTTCCACGCACCGCAAGAAATCCAGCGTGTCTTGTCTCATGGGTTGGATAGAGCCATGCAGGCGCGTTTGGCTATCTCCAAGGTGCTGGCGAAGCATGGATATACAGACAATGTTCCTATGCCGGATATCTCCACCAAAGACAAGGCGCAGGAATATATCGGGCTCGATATGGATGCCGAAAGAGCTGCAAAGGACAATTTCCTGAAGACTACAGCACCGGCTTGGCTGGAAAAAGCGAAAGCTAACAACCGGTTAGCACTAAAATAAATTTGTACATCGTCAAATCATAAATCAGAAGATGTGGAAGAAACCGTGGGGGTATAAGGAAGGTTTTATCTGTGGGGCAGGACTGTTTGTCACGGGCTTGCTGTTACAGTGGAGCGTTGGAGGCATTCGTTGGGGCTTGTTTGCATGGCCGGTCAATATCATTGTTCTGGTGCTGTTCTTGCTGTTGCTGGCAGGGATGCATGGGCTTCGCAAACGGGTGTATTGTTTCGGATGGCTCAGTCATTATACGGCTGCAGTTTCTTCCCTGGTCTGTGTGGCGGCTATCACTGTCATTATGGGGTTGGTACGGCAGGTTCCCTCCACCCATCCTTCGGCAGATGTCATCGGCTTTTCGAAAATGCTTTCTTTTGGGCCGTTTGTGTTACTTTATGTCTGGCTGGTTGCTGTCTTAGGGATGACTATTCTCCGTGCCGCTATCCCCTTCAATGTGCGTAAGATTCCTTTTCTGCTGAATCATGCCGGCTTGTTTGTTGCCCTTCTGACGGCAACGCTGGGCAATGCGGATATGCAGCGTCTTAAAATGATTACCCAATTGGGCAAGACCGAATGGCGTGCCATAGATGAGGGCGGCAAGCTGACGGAACTTCCGCTTGCTGTTGAGCTGAAAGAATTTACTATACACGAGTATCCTCCCAAACTGATGCTGATAGACAATGAGACGGGGCAGGCACTGCCGAAGGATATGCCGGAACATTTGTTGCTGGAAGAGAAGGTGGAACGGGGAAAATTGCTGGATTGGGACATCTCCATTTTTCAAACCATTCCTATGGCTGCCTCCGTGGCTACGGAAGATACCTTAAAGTTTACTGAATTCCATTCGATGGGAGCTGCCTATGCCGTTTATCTGAAAGCGGTGAACACCGCCTCCGGACAGTCGAAGGAGGGATGGGTGAGTTGCGGCAGCTTCATGTTCCCCTATAAGGCATTGCGTTTGTCGGAGCAGACCAGTCTGGTGATGCCCGAACGTGAGCCGCAACGGTTTGTGTCTGCTGTTACGGTTTATACGCAGGCGGGAGATGTGGTGGAAGACACTATCGAGGTGAATCGTCCGTTGAAGATATCCGGGTGGAATATTTATCAATTGAGCTATGACGAGACGAAGGGACGGTGGAGTGATGTCAGTGTCTTTGAACTGGTGCGCGACCCCTGGCTCCCGGCTGTATATGCCGGCATTATAATGATGGTGCTGGGAGCAGTCTGCTTGTTTGTCAATGCACCAAAAGGAAAAGAAGAAAGAAAGGAGGAGACGGTATGAGTTGGGATTATTTTGCTCTGTTTGCCATTGTCGCTTTACTCTTCTGGGGATGGGGAGCTTTCGCTGCATGGCGTGGAAAACGCCCGGCAGTGGTATATACCTTTACCTGCCTGGGACTGGTTGTCTTTTTCAGTTTCATTGTCGGTATGTGGATTTCTTTGGAACGTCCTCCGATGCGGACGATGGGAGAGACCCGTCTGTGGTATTCGTTTTTTCTTCCGTTGGCGGGAATCATCACTTACGGCCGTTGGAAGTATAAATGGATTCTCGGTTTCAGTACCATTTTGTCACTGGTGTTTGTCTGCATCAATATATTCAAGCCCGAAATACACAATAAGACTTTGATGCCCGCCTTGCAGAGCCCGTGGTTCACTCCTCATGTCATTGTTTATATGTTTGCCTACGCCATGCTGGGTGCCGCTACGGTGATGGCTGTCTACCTGCTGTGGTTCAAGAAGAAGGGGATTGAAAGGCATGAGATGGCTCTGTGCGATAACTTGACTTATGTAGGGCTTGCTTTCATGACGCTGGGTATGCTGTCCGGTGCCGTCTGGGCAAAAGCTGCTTGGGGACACTATTGGGCATGGGACCCTAAAGAGACTTGGGCGGCGGCTACCTGGTTTTCCTATCTGGCATATATCCATTTCCGTCTGGGGCGTCCCGCGGCACATCGCAAGGCATTGGTCGGCCTGCTTGTATCTTTTCTGCTGTTGCAAATGTGCTGGTACGGCATCAATTATTTGCCCTCGGCACAAGGAGTGAGTGTACATACGTATAACTTAAATTAAAATACTTATGAAGATAGTTTATTTGGCATTAGGCTTATGGCTGTTGCCCGGAATGTTGTGGGCGCAAAGTGCGGAGAAAGAGAACGAATTCACCATGTCGATGCAAATCAGACCCCGTGCAGAATACCGTAACGGTGCACAGTTCCCACGTTTCGAGGGAGACAAAGCAGCTGCATTCATCAACAACCGTGCACGCCTTTCCATGGAGTACAAACGCTCGGACTTGAGCATGAAGATTTCCGCCCAGCATGTAGGGGTGTGGGGACAAGACCCGCAGATAGATACTAACGGGCGTTTCATCATGAACGAAGCATGGGCAAAGCTCGATTTCGGTGCCGGTTTTTTTGCACAACTGGGACGCCAGACCTTGTCTTATGATGACGAACGTATTTTAGGAGGACTGGACTGGAATGTCGCAGGTCGCTATCATGATGCCTTGAAGCTGGGCTATGCCAAGAATGCCCACCAACTGCATTTCATTCTTGCCTTCAACCAAAACAAGGAAAAGTCAAAAGGCGGTACCTATTATTATGACGGCGCGCAACCTTACAAGAATATGCAGACCCTTTGGTATCATTATGCGGCGCAAGCTTCCAATCTTGATGTCTCTTTATTGTTCATGAATCTGGGGCTGGAAACCGGTGATGCGGAGACCGAGACCTCCCGTACCCGCTATTTGCAGACGTTTGGTACTTACGTGACTTATCAACCGGAATCGGGAAACTGGCTGCCCGTGCAGGCTGCTTTCTATTACCAGACCGGAAAGAACAAGAATGCGCAGAGTGTATCTGCCTTTATGGCAAGCGTGAAGGCTGCCTATGCCATAGACAAGCAATGGAGTGTGAGCTTGGGTTATGATTATCTGAGTGGAAGTGACGGGGAGGGTGACAAGTTCAAGGCTTTCGATCCCCTTTACGGAACACATCATAAGTTCTATGGAGCGATGGATTATTTCTATGCTTCTGCCTGGCAGGGAGTCGCTCCCGGTTTGCAGGATGCCCAGTTGGGTGTTAACTTCAAGACATCCAAGCAGGTGAGTATGCAATTGAATTATCACTATTTTGCTACTGCTGCCAAGCTGGATGATGTAAAAAAGGGATTGGGTTCGGAGATAGACTATCAGCTTGACTGGAATGTGATGAAGGGCGTGAAGCTTTCTGCCGGTTACTCCATCATGCGGGGTACGAAGTCCATGGGCGTGGCGAAAGGCGGCGACCATAAACGTTGGCAGGATTGGGGCTGGGTATCTGTCAACATCAATCCGAGAATCTTGTTTGTAAAATGGTAGTTTAGATATACTCTTTCAGAGCTGCTTCATTCAATACCTCAATTTTCTTACCCGTCATTAGGATAATACCTTCTTTGGTCATCTTATTGATTTCCTTTGAAAGTGCCGGGCGGGTTACATTGAGGTATTCTGCCAGCTCAGATTGGGTATGCGCTATGGTGATGCTGGTAGAGTTGGAAATTCTGTTTTCAAACAGATAGACGACAAACCTTTCGCGGACTGTTTTGCGGGAAAGGGCTTTTAATCGCGAAACCGTGCAGGCATTGCAATTTCCCGTTATGCAAAGGAAGTTGTGCAGCACTTTGGGATCCTGGCTGATAAGTTTGAAGGTGGATTCTTTGGTCGCAGTGAATAGGATACAGTCTTCAATGGCGGTAAAAGTTGCCGGCAGTGTGGTGTTGCTGCCGAAGAGATGGGGAGTGGCAAAGGCCCGGGGGGCAACGATGTATTCTACCATAACCTTATTGCCCAGGCCGTCTATAATATCTACACGCAATTTGCCTTCCAATAGTATATATAGCTTCTTGCAGGGGGTGCCTTGCCGGGCAACTATATCTTTCTTGTCTATAGAATAGACTGAATATTCCAGTTTCTCAAGCAGCGATTGCTTGATATTATGTGGCAAATCCCTTAGTAGAGGGATTTGGAACAATAACTGTTCGTACTTTTCATCCAGTAGAATCTTTTCCATAGCTTTTTATTCTTGGACAAAGGTAAGAATAATATATAAGTGCGGGCATTTTTTATAAATACTTTTGGGCAGAGATTTCATTTATCCGCATTTCCTTCTTTTCTATCCGGATGCATCCTTCGCTTGCCAGCTCCGATAAGGCACGTGCCAGCGAGGGACGAGCCACTCCCAGTATTTGTGCCACTTCCTGCTGGTTGAGTATCGTGCCATGCATGCGTAGATAGTTCAGTATGCGCGATTTTAGGCTTTGCAGGGCAAAGGCATTCAGCTTTTTGGAGAGAAACAGAGTTCTGTCCGATACCAGTTGCAGAAAGTTGCGCATCACAGTGGGGTGTCGATGCAGGAATTCCAGGAAGACATTCTTGTTTATGATGAGTATCTCACATTTCTCTTTTGCTTCGATATTTACCGGGAAGCGGTTTTCGGAGGCAAAGACAAAAGCCGGGGCAAGTAGTTGCGGGGCTTTCAGCGTTTCTATGGTGAGTTGCTTTCCCTCTGCACTGACCATTTGGGTACGCACACTGCCGCAGCACAATATGAATAGAGAACGGTATGCTTCTCCCTGCATGGCAATAAAGTCAGCAGGTTTGCATTGCCTGCGTGCATGTTCGGGTGCCAGGATGAGGGATAATAATTCTTCTTCTGTTATGCCTTGAAAAGGAGGCATTTTCAATAATGTATGGATTTCCATTCTCTTTTTTACTTTTTTGTGATTCGATGTAACATTCGTGACAGTTTTCGCGTTGTAGAACTCTCATCTTTGCACAAAGATAATGCAAACCGAAAGTAATAGAAAATAAGCTTGCTTATTTTTATTGCTGAGGTGCCGCTTATCTTATGGAAAGATGATGTAAACTTTTAAATGAATAAGAATATGGAACCGAACATGTTTTGTTATCAATGTCAAGAGACAGCCAAAGGAACCGGCTGTATACTGAAAGGTGTATGTGGAAAAGAAAGTCATACGGCTCAAGCTATGGACTTGTTGCTGTTTGTGGTTAGAGGTGTCTCTGTCGTTGCCGATGTTTTGCGCAAGGCAGATTGTCCGGTCTCCGAAGAAGTGAATATCTTTGTGACGGATGCTCTGTTCTGCACTATTACGAATGCAAATTTCGATGATGAAAGCATTTTGAAGCGGGTAGATAAAGGAATCACCATGCGTAATGGATTGATTCAAGAGGCCAAGCATAACAAAGTGCTCTTACCCAAAGTAGATGAACTGACTTGGCAGGGAACGCGTGATGACTATGCCGGAAAAGCGAAGACAGTAGGTGTTCTGCGTGAACAGAATGAAGACCTCCGCTCGTTGAAAGAATTGCTTGTCTATGGCTTGAAAGGTATGGCTGCCTATCTGGAGCATGTCATGCGTCTGGGATTCAATGATGATACGGTTCATGTTTTCATGCAACGCGCACTGGCTACCATTGCGGTTGAGTCTCTATCGGCAGAGGAGTGGGTGAAGCTGGTTCTCGAAGCTGGTGAGTTTGGAGTAAAGACAATGGCTCTATTGGATGCAGCCAATACTGGTACTTACGGTAATCCTGAAATTACAAAGGTGAATATCGGTGTGAAGAACCGTCCGGGAATTTTGATTAGCGGCCATGACTTGAAGGATATGGAAGAATTATTGAAACAGACTGAAGGCACAGGAATAGATGTCTATACACATGGTGAAATGTTACCTGCTCACTATTACCCGGCTTTCAAGAAATATTCCCATTTTGTAGGCAATTATGGCAATGCCTGGTGGAAACAGCGCGAAGAATTCACTTCCTTCAACGGACCGATTCTGTTTACCACCAATTGCATCGTTCCTCCTCTGGCAAATGCTGTGTATAAAGAACGTATGTTTACCACCAACTCTACCGGCTATCCGGGTTGCAAGTACATTGATAAGGATGCTGAAGGTAGGAAAGACTTTTCTGAAATCATAGAGATTGCCAAACAATGCCAGCCTCCGGTGGAGATAGAGCATGGAGAAATTATCGGCGGTTTTGCCCATAACCAGGTGCTGCAACTGGCAGACAAGGTGGTAGATGCCGTGAAGACCGGGGCCATACGCCGCTTTATCGTAATGGCAGGTTGTGACGGACGTATGAAGAGCCGTGACTACTACACGGAATTTGCCAAAGCCTTGCCGCAAGATACCGTTATCCTGACCGCAGGTTGTGCCAAATACCGCTATAATAAACTTGGTTTGGGAGACATCAACGGCATTCCCCGTGTATTGGATGCCGGGCAGTGCAATGACAGCTATTCACTGGCGGTAATAGCCATGAAGCTGAAAGAAGTATTCCAGCTGAACGACATTAATGAACTTCCCATAGTCTACAACATAGCGTGGTACGAACAGAAAGCAGTTATTGTATTATTGGCATTATTGAGCCTCGGTGTGAAGGATATTCACTTAGGACCTACATTGCCCGCTTTCCTTTCTCCAAATGTCGTCAAGGTACTGGTTGATATGTTCCATATTGCAGGTATCGGTAGCGTGGAAGATGATTTGAAGAAATTCGGGTTATAGATGAAAGGGTACTGAAACTATCCTTTTATCACGTTATTTATCGCTTCCTCCGTTCCGCAGAATGGCCCGTGTGATTGTAGTTTTATGGTACACATGGCGGCGGCAAAGCATCCCGCTTCCCGGTGGGATGCGCCTTTGTTGCGCATATACAGATACCCCACCATATAGGTGTCTCCGCATCCCGTTGCATCTGTTATCTGAAGGGCCGGATAGGCGGGTATTTCGTGGAATTCTCCTTGGGCATATATCAGCGAACCTTTATCTCCCAGGGTCAGCAGCACTTCCTTCACGCCCCAGTCTGCAATCAGCAATGCAGCTTCGTGCGGTTCACTGCATCCGGTCAGCACTTCCATTTCAGCTTCGTTGGCTTTCAGGATATGGATATACTTCAATGCTTCTTTCTTTTCCGGCCAGTCTACGGCCAGCACCTTTTCATTCTCCACCTTGCGGAGAAATCCTTGCACGTCTACCGAGAGGAGTCCCTTGCCGGACAAGAACTTGATGACCTCCAAAGAGAAGTCGTCGGCAAGCAGACTGCCCAAGTGGATAATCCGTGCATCGGTATCTTTCAAACCTTCCACGGTGAAAGGGTCTGCTTTTGCCGTGACACGTTGTGTACGTTCGTTCTGGTTTTCTCCATAAATATTCTCGAAACAGACGGAATGTGTGCTGTGCAAGGCTTTGACGGAAATACCTTCTTTCCGAATGTCTTCCACAATGCCCATGTCAGTATCAGCCAAAGCTGTTACCAATAAAAAATCGTTAGCATTCAAGTGCTTGATGGCATGTGCGAAGTAGAAGGAGGTGCCTCCCGGCATATATATGGTATTTTTAGGGGTTACGACTTTATCTTGGGTAATATAACCGATGCAACATAGACTGTGTGTGTTCATTTCTTTGTTGGCTTTTTATTGCTTTATTGTATTGATTCCGTAAATTGGGCGCGAAGATAGTGATTTAATAACAATTCGACTATATTTGCAGCTGTAAATGTAGCCTCATTGAATATGAATTCATTAAAAACGAAAAGAGTACGTATGATAGTTGGCATTATAGTGGGTATTGTGGCTGTTGCGGTCATAGTGGGATTCGTTTTTGTCAATCAGCCGAGTTTCGGGAGGGCTCCTCAAGGAGAACGGTTGGAGAGGATTAAGAAGTCGCCTCATTACAAAGACGGAGAATTCCGGAATCTGCACAGTACGATGATGATGACTTCCCAAAAGGGACGTTTGGGAGCTTTCTGGGGATTCTTGTTTAAGCAAGAAACCGATTTACGTCCTGAAAAAGAGATTCCGGTTACAAAGACGGACCTCAGCAAGATAAGCAAGGACGAGAATGTATTGGTATGGTTCGGACATTCATCCTATTTTATCCAGATAGACGGAAAGCGTATACTGGTAGACCCCGTATTTTGTGGGGCTTCTCCGGTTTCGTTTGTAAACAAGCCGTTCAAGGGGGCGGATGCCTACAAGCCTGCCGATATGCCGGAGATTGACTATCTGGTGATATCACATGACCATTGGGACCATCTGGATTATGAAACGGTGATGCAGCTGAAAAATCGGGTAGATAAGGTGGTCTGTCCTTTGGGGGTAGGTGAACATTTCGAGTATTGGGGATTTGAGAAATCATCCCTGGTTGAGCTGGATTGGTTTGAAGATACTGTACTGGATAAGGGATTTCTGCTTCATTGCTTGCCCGCCCGGCATTTTTCGGGCCGCTCGTTGAAAGCGAATCAGGCACTATGGGCCTCTTTCCTTATCGAAACCCCTTCGCAGAAGATTTATATGGGCGGTGATAGTGGATATGATACGCATTTTGCCGAAATAGGCAAGCAATATCCCGGCATTGACCTTGCCATATTGGAGAATGGGCAGTATAACGAAGATTGGAAATATATCCATACCATGCCCCAATATTTGGGACAAGTGGCCAGGGACTTGAATGCGGAAAAGATTCTGACTGTCCATCATTCCAAATATGCTTTGGCTAGACACCGCTGGGACGAACCGTTGAAGAATGCCATGAATCTGAAAGAGAAAGACTCTTTGAACGTGTTGATGCCTATTATAGGGGAAGTGGTCCGGTTAAAATAATGAACGATATTGATTATTTAGCTATTGACGAGTTATTAACGGAAATATATATCCCTATCGAAAATAAAAGTAAGATAATATGTTGGAATTACCCGAAGTTATCACCCTGAGCAAACAAGTGAACAACGCCTTGAGCGGTAAAACAATCACGCAGGTATTCAATGCCACCAAACCGCATAAGTTTACGTTCTATAACGGCAATCCGTCGGAGTATGGTAAACTGCTCGTAGGCAAAACCATCCTTTCATCCGAAGGATATGGCATGTTTGTCAATTTCAATCTTTCGGATAATGTGATCATGAACATAGGCGACGGAGTCAGTGTCCGTTATTATAGTGCGGGAGATGAGATTCCTGCCAATTACCAGTTGTTGCTGACGTTTAATGATGATTCATTCCTTGTCTTCACGGTTGCAATGTATGGTTTTATCAATGTTTATCCTGATAGCTATATCGACAATAAGTACTATAAATTGAGTCGGGAAAGCATTTCGCCGTTGAGCGATAAATACACCGAAGCGGAATTTGAGAAACTCGTTGCCGAAGCAAAGAAGACCCTCTCTGCTAAAGCTCTATTGGCAACCAATCAGCATATTCCCGGTGTCGGTAACGGCGTAACGCAGGATATTCTGTTCAATGCACGGATAAATCCCAAACAGAAAGTGCTACTTCTGTCGGATAATCAGAAAGAAGTTCTTTTTAATGCTCTAAAAAAAACATTGGTGGATATGACTTCTGAGGGCGGACGCGATACGCAAACAGATCTTTATGGCAACGCCGGAGGCTACAAAACCATTCTTTCTGCCAAAACATGGAAGAATCCTTGTCTCCGTTGTGGCAGTACCATCATAAAAGAGGCTTATATGGGTGGTTCGGTATATTATTGCCCAACGTGTCAACAGATAAAAGAATAAATGTTCACATCTTCTTAGAATCCTTTATATGCAATACAAGGAATTAATAAACTGTTATACAGAACATTAATTCCTTGTATTGCATTCTATTAATTTCATGTCTACATGATATTCATATCCTGCGAACACGATATGAATATCTTCTTTTCTTCATACTTTGTACGGACAAAAGGAGCGTTTTATAAAGCCCGCCCTTTGTAAACGTTTGACTGGGACAATGGAACTAGGACTCCGTTCAGCGTCAGGGTATTCGAATTGAAGTTCGGGCTGATTCTTGCTGATGCATTATTGCCGCCGTTGGTCAGTGTGATATGCACTTGTGCGGATATTCCGATGCCTTGTACGCTGAAGCTGCAATTCACGTTTCCCTTTTTGTCGGTCGTGATTTTCATTTCCTTTCTGCTGCCGTCCACTGTGATGCCGCCTATTCCGTTGGGGCCTGCAAGGGCACTGTTGGCAGCTATTTGTACAGATGCGTGTTCACCGTCCATCATAACGAAGTTTGTTGTCGATGAAACAAATGCACTCCTTCCTCTCTTGAATACCAGCTGGTCTGCTTCCAATACAAACTTGCCCTCTTTCAATGCCTGGACGGCAATGGCATAGTTCCTTTCATTTTCCGCTTTTTCGCGTGCTTTCTGGGCTTCGCGTTGGGCTTTACGCTCTGCACGGCGCGTTTCGTTACTACTCTGTGCATACATCAAGGTAGATGCACTTACCAATACCAGTGTGATTAATGTAATGATTCGTTTCATAATTGTTCTTTGTTATTTAGTTAAGACCTTCTGGCTAATTAACAAATGAAAAGCCAAAAAGATGCAGCTTGAATTTTAAATAAGCGTAAGACTTAACACTTCTTGGGTTTTGTTGGAAGTTTGTATTAAATTTCTTCCAAGGCATAATACTGGTAGTCCCGGAGAATGGTTTGAAGAAAGTTTTCCGGGTTACCGTCATGAGGAGTGATGGAGAGAAGTTCCTGCACTTTTTTCGCAAGGGAGGCAATGCGTCGTGTACGGTCTTTCTTACCCGATTGCAGGGTCCGAGTAATGACGTTGATTTGCTCCAATGACAAGTCGGAAGCTTGTGGATAGGTAGGCCGGTAGTCTTTGGTCAGGTAGTCGAACTCATCGAGGCTGACGTGTATCTTGCGGTAATTCTTTTCCTTGATTACCATGGTGCCGGCAGCAAGGTCGCCCATTCGCTGGCTGTTTTTGGTCAAAAGGACGACCAGAAGTCCCAGGCCACCGGTCACCGGTCCGTCGATAGGAAAGAGAAGCCATCGGAGCAGGTACGAGCCTATGCCGGGCGTGGAACCGTCTGCTTTTACGACACGGATGTTCATCAGCCGCTTGCCGAGACTTTGTCCCTGGTTGAACATTTCGCAGAGAAATGCGTAAAACAAGACCGGCAGGTAGACGATAGCGAGGAAGAAAAGCATCGTGAAATCAGAGGGCAGATGAATCCGTGAAAACAAGGCCAAAGTAGAAAATACATAGAATCCGAGCAGAATATAGTCTATGACCAGTGCAATGAGCCGTTCACCGATACTGGCAGGCGTTTGACTGATGCGGACAAACTGCCCGGTGATAATTGTAGATTCTGCCATTCCTGATAAAACATTTTTAGTATTTCATTGCAAATATATCATTATTCTCTTATTTTTGTTACCGATTTCAGACAAAACTTCTCTGAAATATTCATGGGGTATGAAAGAAGTGACGTTTATCCGGCGGAACATCGAAAAATGGAAACAAGCAGAAAAAATAGTGGAGCAGGCGGACAGTCTGTCTCCCGATGAGCTTGCCGACGCATATACGGAGCTTACGGCAGACCTGGCTTTTGCCCAAACGCATTTCCCCGCTTCCCGCATCACTATCTATCTGAACAATCTTGCCTCGGCATTGCACAACCGCATTTATAGAAACAAGCGCGAGAAATGGTCAAGAATTATCACCTACTGGACCCGTGAAGTGCCTTCGGCCATGCACGATGCACGCCGTGAGCTGGTGGCTTCCTTCATTATATTTGTGGTCAGCGCATTGATAGGAGTGGTATCCGCTGCCGGAGACCCCGATTTTGTGCGTTTGATTTTAGGAAACTCCTATGTGGATATGACTTTGAACAATATCGCTAATGGTGAACCTATGGCTGTATATAACGGTTCCTCCGAGTTCCCCATGTTTCTGAGTATCACGCTGAACAATATCATGGTCTCCTTCAACTGCTTTGCCATGGGGTTGCTGACCAGTTTTGGCACCGGATACATGCTCCTTAACAATGGTATCATGATAGGGGCTTTCCAAACCTTCTTTTATCAGCACGACTTGCTTTGGGAGTCCTTCCTTGCCATTTGGCTGCACGGGACACTCGAAATCTGGGCGATTATTGTAGCCGGTGCCGCCGGTCTTGCCCTGGGCAACGGATGGCTCTTTCCCGGAACCTATTCAAGGCTGGAATCTTTCAAACGGGGAGCCAAAAAAGGACTGAAAATAGTGGTGGGTACGGTACCCGTATTCATCATGGCAGGATTTATAGAAGGATTCGTTACCCGCCATACCGAACTTCCGGATGCTTTGAGGTTCGGCTTTATTCTACTCTCTTTGTCGTTTATCTTTTTTTATTATATTTATTTACCTAAACAGAAAGAAGCATGGAAGCACAGAAACCTAAAATCGCACTGTATGTACAACGTTCTTTTGGAGAGAAACTAACTGCTACCTTTGATTTTATCAAAGAGAATTGGAAGCCGTTGATGAAATTCACCACATATCTGATGTTGCCGCTTTGTCTGCTTCAGGGACTGAGCTTGAACGGGCTGATGAGCGGTACAATGGCTCTGGGTGATATGACCGGAGGCTCGTTCGACTCTTCTGTTGTCGGAGCGTCCATCATGGCACTGGTGACTTATTACAGTCTGTATGCCGTTCTCTATCTGCTAGGAACTGTCATGCTGACCTCTTTGGTCTACGCATTGGTCCGTACTTACAATGAACGGGAAGAATGCTTGGAGGGAGTGACGTTAGGGATGCTGAAGCCCTTGTTGTTCCGTAATGTCAGAAGGGTATTTCTGATAATGATTATCGGTGTGCTTTTGGTGCTGTTTGTAGGGCTTATTGTTGGTTTTATAGCCACCGTCATTCCGTTCATGGCGATTGCGTTCTTGTTCGTTCTGCTCGTTGTGGTGGTGTCTGTGCCACTTGCTATTTGGGCTCCAGTCTATCTGTTCGAAGATATCTATATCATAGATGCCTTGAAGAAGGCCTACCGACTGGGTTTCGCTACCTGGGGAGGTATCGTACTGATTTCCATTGTTATGGGATTCATCGCCGCCATCTTGCAGGGAGTGACGATGATTCCATGGTATATCGGGACTATTGTGAAATATATCTTTGCAATGACTGATGCAGGTGGCGGTGCCACTGTATCGGCAGCCTATAGCTTTGTGCTTTATCTGCTGGCGGTGGTCCAGGCATTCGGCGTTTATATGTCCATGATTTTCTCATTGCTGGGACTGGCTTATCAATACGGTCATGCTTCGGAAAAGATAGATTATGTGATGGTGGAGAGTGATATTGACAATTTTGATAAACTCTGATAACGGACTATGAATATGGCTCCGGCTGATACACTGGTTTGTGATACTGCACAGGTTGCCGCTTGGCAGTCTGACCCGGCGTTTGCTTACAGTCGTGAGTTGATAGCTCCCGAAATTAATGTACTTGAGTGGTTCAGCAGATGGTTCGGCAAGCTGCTGGACAAGATATTCGGGAATACGTTGGTGGCAGAATATTCGGAGGTCGTATTGATATGCATTGCCGTTCTTATCCTGGTATTGGTCATTTGGTTTGTGTACAAGAAGCGTCCGGAACTGTTCATGCGTTCGCGCAAGAGTACCCTGCCCTATACAGTGGGGGAGGACACCATCTATGGAGTGGATTTTGCGGAGGGAATTGCCGATGCGCTTGTCCGGACGGATTATCGGGAGGCGGTGCGTTTGCTCTATCTGCAGACGCTGAAACAGCTCAGCGATGGAAAACGTATAGACTGGCAGTTATATAAAACGCCAACACAATATATCTATGAAGTCCGTCTGCCAGCTTTCCGCCAAATGACCAACCATTTTCTACGAGTACGTTACGGAAATTTTGAAGCGACCGAAACTTTGTTCCATGCGATGCGGGATTTGCAGAAAGAAGTGGAGAAAGGAGGGGCGGCATGAAGGGGAACCATTGGTTTATAGCCGGTATCATTGTTTTTCTGGTGTTGATGTTTGCGATAGAGTGCCGTCTGCCAAAGAAGTTTGTCTGGAACCCTACGTTCAGCCATTATGACAAGCAACCGTTCGGCTGTGCCGTGTTCGATAGCCTGCTGTCTTCATCGTTGCCGAAGGGATATTCGTTGTCGAGAAAGACTTTTTATGAACTGGAGCAGGAAGATACGACGCTCCGCCGCGGAATACTGGTTGTTACCGATAACCTGCATTTGACGGATGTAGATGTGGAGGCGATGTTGAAGATGGCGGGACGGGGAGACCGGATTATGCTGGTGGGGAGCTCTTTCAGCCGTATTTTGAAAGATACGCTGGGATTTGAGTGCAGCTATTCCTATTTCAGTCCGTCGGCTTTGAAAAAATATGCCACTGCATTGCTTTCGAAAGACAGTTTGTGCTGGGTGGGGGATTCGGCGGTTTATCCGCAGCAGACTTTCTGTTTCTATCCCCAACTTTGTCAGTCTTATTTCTTTGCAGATTCCATTTCTAGTAAAGTGTTGGCGGAAAAAACTGTTACCGGAGAAGCTGCTCATCCGGTTGCCATGTCGGTTTCTTGGGGAAAAGGGGAAGTTATACTGGCTTCCACTCCCCTGCTTTTTACGAACTATGGTGTGCTGGATGGGAAGAATGCGGCTTATCTTTTTCGTATATTGTCCCAGATGGGTGGATTTCCCATTGTCCGTACCGAAGGCTATATGAAAGAAACAGCCCAGGTACAGATGTCTCCTTTTCGCTATTTCCTTTCGCAGCCGCCGCTTCGCTGGGCATTGTACTTGAGTATGGTTTCCATCCTGCTCTTTATGATATTTACAGCCCGCAGGAAGCAGCGCGCCATTCCGGTTATCCGCGAACCGGAAAATAAGTCTTTGGAGTTTGCAGAGTTGATAGGTACTCTTTATTATCAGAAGAAGGACCATGCTGACTTAGTCCGCAAGAAATATCTCTATTTTGCGGAGGAACTGAGGAGGGAAATACAAGTGGATGTGGAGGAAGTGGCAGAGGATGAGCGCTCTTTCGGCAGGATTGCCCGGAAGACGGGTATGGAAGCGGGGGAAATAGCCGCGTTCATCCGCGAGGTGAGGCCGGTGGTGTACGGAGGGCGCAGTATCTCTGAGGAAGAGATGAAACGGCTTATTGATAGAATGAATGAAATAATCAATCATATATAAAGAAGATATTTATGGAAGAGAACACAGAAAAACGGGTGGACTTGACTCTCTTTTCCGAGAAGATACAAGCGTTGAAGGACCGGATTGCTACGGTCATAGTGGGGCAGGAGCAGACGGTGGACCTGGTGCTGACGGTTGTCCTGGCAAACGGTCATGTGTTGCTGGAGGGAGTGCCGGGGGTGGCAAAGACACTGCTTGCCCGTCTGGTGGCACGCTTGATTAAGGCGGACTTCAGCCGCATTCAGTTTACTCCGGACTTGATGCCGAGTGACGTGTTGGGTACTACGGTCTTCAACATGAAAACCAATGACTTTGACTTTCATCAAGGACCGGTGTTTGCCGACCTCGTGCTGGTGGACGAGATAAACCGCGCTCCCGCCAAGACGCAGGCAGCCTTGTTCGAGGTTATGGAAGAACGGCAGGTCAGCATTGACGGTACCACGCATCAGATGGGAGAACTCTATACGATTCTGGCAACCCAGAATCCGGTGGAGCAGGAGGGGACTTATAAGTTGCCTGAAGCGCAACTGGACCGCTTCCTGATGAAAATAACCATGGGATATCCCTCATTGGAGGAGGAGGTGGACATCCTGGAGCGCCACCACGCCAATGCTTCGTTGGTGAAGTTGGAGAGCCTGGCGCCCGTGCTCACAAAAGAAGAACTGCTTTCGTTGCGCAGGCTGATGGAACACGTGTTTGTAGACCGCACGCTGCTTCAGTACATCGCGTTGATTGTACAGCAGACGCGTACCAGCAAGGCTGTATATTTAGGAGCTTCTCCGCGTGCGTCCGTGGCAATGATGCAGGCCTCCAAGGCATATGCACTGTTGCAGGGACGTGACTTTGTGACACCGGAGGATATTAAGTTCGTTGCTCCGTATGTGCTTCAGCATCGCTTGATATTGACAGCGGAAGCCGAGATGGAAGGCTATTCGCCGGTAAAGGTGACGCAACGTCTGATTGATAAGGTGGAAGTGCCGAAATGAGATTAGGCCGCCGATTCTATATTGCTCTTGTTCTGATAGTCCTGCTGATGGGTATCGGGTACGTCTTTGCTCCATTCTTTGCAATCGGGCAGTGGGCGCTTTTTGTTTTGGCGGTGTCGGCGCTGGTGGATGGGGTGATGCTCTATCGCATTCGCGGCATCCGGGCATTCCGCCAGTGTGCTACCCGCTTCTCCAACGGAGATGAGAACACCGTGAACATACGTGTGGAGAGCAGTTATCCGCATCCGGTGGCTGTGGAAGTGGTGGATGAGATTCCTTTTGCATTCCAGTTGCGGAATATTGATTTCCGGATGAGGCTCCAGGCGAATGAGGGCAGGACGATTACGTATCATCTGCGTCCCACGCGGCGGGGGATTTACTCTTTCGGACGGATTCGGGTGTTTGTGGCAGGCAGAATGGGATTGCTTTCCCGCAGATATACTTGCGATGCTCCGCTGGATGTCAAGGTATATCCGTCCTATCTGATGCTCCATCGGTATGAGTTGCTTGCTATCAGCGACAACTTGACGGAATTGGGCATCAAACGTATCCGCAGGGTGGGGCATCATACGGAGTTCGAACAGATAAAGGAGTATGTGAAAGGCGACGATTACCGCACGATAAACTGGAAAGCAAGCGCCCGGAGGCACGAACTTATGGTAAATGTCTATCAAGACGAGCGTTCCCAGCAAATCTATAACGTGATAGACAAGGGGCGGATTATGCAGCAGGCATTTCGCGGGATGACCTTGCTGGACTATGCTATTAATGCCTCCCTGGTTCTTTCGTACGTTGTCATGCGGAAGGAGGATAAAGCCGGACTGGTAACGTTTAATGAGCACTTTGATACATTTATCCCCGCCTCCCGACAGCCCGGACAAATGCAGGCGTTATTGGAGAACCTTTACAGCCAGCAGACTACTTTTGGGGAGACCGACTTTTCCTCATTGTGCGTACATTTGAACAAGCGCGTCAACAAACGCAGTCTTTTGGTGCTGTATACCAATTTTTCCGGCATCGGCAGCTTGAATCGCCAGTTGGCTTATTTGCAGCAGTTGAACCGCCAGCACCGGTTGCTGGTCATCTTCTTCGAAGATGCCGCTCTGAAAGAGTACGTCGCCACTCCTGCGAGGGATACGGAAGGGTATTACCGCCATGTCATTGCCGAGAAATTTGTATTCGAGAAACGGCTGATAGTCTCCACCTTGAAGCAGCACGGCATCAGTTCTGTGCTGACTACACCGGAAAATCTTTCTGTGGACGTGATAAACAAGTATCTGGAGATGAAGTCACGTAGCCAGATATAAAAACAGTAACTAAGGTTATATAATCCGTAATAAGGGTAGTGAAGATGTCTGGATTTTCCTCTAATTTTGTAATTGGTATATTGTGAAGGTGTGGAAAACATATCCTTAAGATTTTATATATCTGAAGTTACAATAATGAGAATGACTTTATAGGTGATGAAAGACAATACATTGGACATAAAGACCGTATGTGAATGTAACCGGTGCCTGGGATGTAAAACGTTGCATCCTCAGGTAAGCATTATTAATCTGGAAAATCCTAGTGTGTATCAGGATGCTGTGAAGTTTGAATTCTATGCCATCCTACTGATTGAGGACTGTGAAGGGGATTGTGACTGCTGCGGACGGAAATATTATGATTATTCCAATGCTACGATGGTATTTCTTACTCCCGGCGAGATATTCCGGATGAACAAGAACAATACGCTTCCGGACAAAGGTTGGCTGCTGGCATTTCATCCCGATTTATTGCTTTGTACTACGTTAAAGAATCATATCGACAACTATACTTTCTTTTTCTACCGCAAGGAGGAGGCGTTGCATCTGTCACAGCGCGAAACGGCCAAAGTGACGTGTTGCCTTGAGAATATTGATGATGAACTTCATCATTCCATTGATACGCATAGCAATACCATCCTGTCCCGTCACATCGAATTGCTGCTGGATTATTGCTCACGTTACTATGAGCGGCAATTCATCACCCGTGAGAATAAGAACAAGATGATTCTGGGGAAAATGGAAGGGATATTGGACGAGTATATCACTTCCGGAAAGTTGCAGGAGGGGAAGCTGCCCACTTCCGGATGCTGTGCCGAAAAACTGAATCTTTCGACGGCTTACTTTGATGATTTGCTGAGGTTTGAGACGGGTAAGACATTGGCTGAATACTTCCAGTTCAAATGCTTGTACACGGCCAAGAAAATGTTATCGGAAGGCGGTAATACACCTGCTGCCGTAGCGCGTCGGCTGGGCTATCCGAGTGTGCAATATTTCAGTCTGGTGTTTAAGAAAGCAACGGGAGTTGCACCGAATGAATATAGATATTCACAAAATTGAGATGATGCAGATAGAATGAATTTATTAGACCAAAATATTTTATAATGGAGACCAAAGCTATATTTTTAGATGTAGACGGAACATTGGTGAGTTTCGACACTCACCGCGTTCCGCAGTCGGCTATCGAAGCGTTGCAGCAAGTTCATGAATCCGGTATAAAAATCATAATAGCAACTGGGAGGGCGTTTACCGATCTTCACGAGCTTGAAGAGATTCCATACGATGCAGTGATAGCTTTGAATGGGTCCGATTGTGTACTGAGAGATGGCACTCCTATATCTCGTAAACAGATTCCCGAAAAGGATTTTCAGATGGTACTGGTATTGGCTCAACATTATGGGTTTGCTCTGGCTATCGAAACAAATAAAGGTATTTTTGTCAACGAACTCAATCCGACCGTCATCGAATTGGCCAGGTTGGTCAATCACCCTACACCGCCAGTGGCAGACATTGAAAAGGAGTTTATGGGAGGCGAATGTTGTCAGTTATGTATATATTGTGATGAAGAAATGGAAAAAGAAGTTATGGCACAACTTTCCGGACTTTCTGTTTCCAGATGGAACCCTTTCTTTGCGGATGTCAATGTGGCGGGAGTAAACAAGGCTATGGGTATCAATGAATTTGCTTCCTATTATGGATTTGATGTTTCAGGAACCATCGCTTTTGGTGATGGTGGGAATGATATTTCCATGATTCGTGCAGCCGGGATGGGAATAGCTATGGGAGGAGCTTCCGAGGCTGTGAAAAGCGTTGCCGATTATATAACGGAGACAGTGGATGAGCATGGTATCCGGAACGCTCTGGTTCGTTTCGGTATTCTGGAATAAAAATCGGCTATCAAAACTGATGAAAACTATAGTCTGTAAATATTATGCTTTTAGAAAAATTACTTAAAGGAGCTAATTTTAGCATCAATATTTTTAATTTGGAGGAATCTAAGTTGTTTGACCAATATTTTGAGCGGATATTGATTAGTAAAGATACATTATTGATTAAGGAAGGAGAAATAGAAAGATATAGTTATTTCGTTTTTGATGGGATGTTGCGTTTTTGGCTTTTGAATCATAAAGGGGAAAAGCAAATTTTTTGGTTTTGTAAAGAAGGTACGTTTTCAATGTCGAACATATCTTTTACCTTACAAACAAGATTTACATTTAATGTGTAGACAATTATAGATAGCGTTATTTACCGAATAGACAAGAGGCGAGTAGATGAACTGTATACAGCTATTCCTAAGGTGAAAACTGTATTTGAAGATTTGATATACTACTGAATAAACTCTTGAAAAGAAATATCGACTTGATTAAATATTCTCCTGAATAGTATTATCTACAGATGATTGAAGAATATGGTATTACATTAAACTATATACCACTCAAAGATATAGCTTCTTATTTGGGTATCATGCCACAAGTACTAAGCAAAATCCGTAAACGTATTTTTTAACTTGGGTTCAGTGTATTGAATGTATAAGTTCCGAACTTTGCGGTTTTAAATAGCAATTACAATTATGATTAGAAAAATTAAAGTTACGGATTATCCACGTTTGATAGAAATTTGGGAAAGTGCAGTATTGAGTACACATGATTTTCTTACAGAGGAAGATTTTCTATTACTATAAGGAACAGCTTTCGGTATATTTTCAGTATGTCGCTCTATTCGGGTTTGAACAGGAGGGAATCTTAATCGGATTTATGAGAATTGCAGAAGGAAATCTTGAAATGTTGTTTATTACCAATAATTATTGAGGCACAGGAATTGGTAAAAAACTGGTTACTTATGCCATAAATCATTTGCAGGTAACGAAAGTCGATGTGAACGAGCAGAATATTCAAGCTGTCGGTTTTTATAAATATATAGGCTTTAGCGTATACAAAAGGTCCGATTTGGACGGAGAAGGTAAAGAATATCCTATTTTACACATGCAGTTGTAGTTCGTAAGTCAGACCCCGATTTTAAAAATCATCATTTTTGCCAGCACTACTTTTTCTTCTCATATTCGGCTTTAACTATCTGACAGCAAGAATTTAACCACGTGTTTTTTTTTGTTTCTCGTTTATAATAAATAACATTTGTTAATGTCTATTTCGGGCTTATTTTCCGTTTTCTTCGTGCAAATATGGTGATTAAGGGGCGAACTCCGTTGTCTATAGTGCCGGAAGTATGGCTTTTGCTCCCCGTATATGGGCACTTTTTCCCTTCATGTCCTGTGTGTAATGCAGAGAAGCTTGGCGCATAATTCCCGAAACCTTATTACAAAACTTCGTCCCACGCATGTGTGTTCGCCGGTTTGCCTGCGTGAACCGTCGAGCCCACGTGCGTGGGACGAGGGTTTACATGAACCTTCATAATAAAAAGCATGGGACATACGTGGATTCTGCCTATACCTTCTTCCAGTTTTGTCCCTATCCGGAGGACGGTCTGCCCATTCATTGCTGCTCAGTTTCTTATTCTTGTGATGTAAGTCTGAGAAAGCTGAAACTCGAAAATTGCTTATGCACCGGATATTTCGGGTCCCCATTTTTGCCGGAGCGAGAAAAAGAAAAAGCTCTGAAATACTTGAATTTCAGAGCTTTGCTTTAATTTGCTATTTGCTTTCGCGGTGCGTACGGAAGATGAACCTTATTTCTATTCCTCACGTACTCAATCTCTTAGCAAGCTCTTAATTCTTTCTCCCACTAATAACCCCACGTGTGCAATTCTTTAGATTGCTTGGTGTTGCGGTGGTTGTTTGAGTTGGTGCAAAAATAGTAAAATAGTTCATTTGGAACATTATCTAAAGATTTATTAACAGAGTATCATGCTTCTAACTTCTCTACTGTGTTTTTTTGCATTTTTGTTAGAATGTCCCTTTTTTACACCTATTATCAATCTAAGAAATCTTACTTTTGCCTGATAGTTAAGGCAAAATGGAGAAAATTCAAGTAATACAACCTACCAAATTGCTCGCTCCTTATATAAAGCAATATTGGTTTTTAAGGATAGATGATGTAAAGCAAGGCTTTCAGCGTTCTATCCCGGCGGGTTGTGTAGCACTTGTTTTTCATAAAGGAAATAAAATTATTTCTTCTTTTCATAAGGGAACGCAACCACAATCCTATATAAGCGGGCAAATCAGTACTTATTCAGACATAGAATTTTCTTTCTTGGATATTGGAAAATCCAGTGTAAGCTGCCCCCTAAAACCAAGCGATTCTGCCCCCTTGTGCTAAAATAATCCTACCCCCTTGATTCCAATATAAAAATACCCCTGCTTGGCAATGCCCGGCAGGGGATTTTTCGTAGATTTGATTCCCGTCTTGACCGGTGGGATAAAATCATTTCTACTATGACAACAAAGATAGCAAACATCCTCCAATGTTACGCATTGGGGATGGGGATAAAGCAGATAAGCAGGAGCTTTGAGCTTTCCCGCAACACGGTGCGCAGATATGTGCGCCTGTTTCAAGAGTGTGGTATACCGATAAAGGAGTTGGCCGCCATGCCTTCCGCTCGCATCCAGGAAATGTTCTCTGAAGGTGTTGGCCGTAACAGGGAACCGTCACAACGCCAGCTTGAGCTTGAGGCACTCCTTCCTGAGTATGCTGCCCGGCTTAGCCGCCGAGGCGTAACAGTGAAAACCCTGTACGAAGAGTACCGCGAGACCCATCCTGACGGATACAGACATGCCAGTTTCGGCAACTATCTCATGCGTTACCGTATGGTGACACATGTCGTAGGCCATGTCGAGCATTATGCCGGAGACCAGATGTATATCGACTTCGCCGGTGACAAACTGGAAGTCGTTGACAGTGAAAGCGGTGAATGTCGCAGCGTTGAAGTGTTCGTGGCCATACTTCCGTGCAGCCACTATACCTATTGTGAGGCGGTCTGGTCCCAGTCAAGACAGGACTTGATTAAGGCGTGTGAGAACGCGCTTCATTTTTACGGCGGGGTTCCGATGGCGATCGTACCAGACAACCTCAAATCGGCGGTAACCCGCAGCGACCGTAACGAGCCGGTAATCAACGAGGAGTTTGCGGCATTTGCCGAACACTACGGATGTACCGTATACCCCACACGGGTACGTCATCCAAAGGACAAGGCCTTGGTGGAGAATGCCGTGAAGCTACTTTACCGATCCGTCTACGCTGACATCGAGGGTCTTGTATTCCACTCGCTGGAGTCTCTGAATGCGGCCATATCCGAATCGCTCTCGGCCTTCAACGGACGCAGGATGAGCGGGCGTCCCCAGTCCAGACGGGAACAGTTCGAGCAGATTGAGTCCGACTGCCTCCGCCCGCTTCCCGCCATACGCCATCAGATGAAAGAGCGACGCTCCGCAACAGTAATGCGTAACGGCTATGTCACCTTCAGGCTTCACCATTACAGCGTACCGAAAGAGTATATAGGCAAACGTGTCGAGATTGTCTATGATGCGGACACGCTGGAAATATATCATGGCCTGCGTCTGGTGACCACACACCAGCGCGATGACACGCCATACTCCTATACGACCAAGGATGCCCACGGACTGCCCGGACGTCATGGAAGTTATGAAAAGGATCTGGAACAGATTTACGAACGGGCCGGCCAGACAGATAACGTCCTGCTGCTGTATCTGCGCAAGGTGGCGGAACTCAAGAAGTATCCTCCCGCGGCGTTCCGTTCATGCAGAGGCATCATGGCGTTGGAGAAGACCTTCGGGCTGGAACGGTTGGTGGCGGCAAGCGCATGCGCCACGCAACTGCGCCTATACGGATATCAGGAGATAAGGCGGATCCTTGAACGCGGGGATGATGCAGACTTCCTGTCAAAAGACGACATTGACGATGAGGTCCCCGTAACATCTATCCACAAAAACATCCGCGGAGCAGCCTACTTCGCACAATTAAAACATTTAAATAGAGACAACAATGGAAACAAATAATCTTACCGCACCGATAGCTGTCGAAAAAGACCGCAACACGTTGACAATCGAACTGATGAACCGTATGAAGCTGCACGGCATGGCCGCCGCCTTCACTGAAAGCCTAACCTCCACTATGGCAGAAACAATGACAATCGACTCTTTCCTGCACATGTTACTTGCCAGGGAATGGGACTACCGTGCCAATGCAGCCATCCAACGCCTTATACGCGGGGCGGCGTTCCGCTACAAGGCCTGCCTCGAGCAGATAGACTATGCAATCCCGCGTGGCCTTGACCGCAATCAGATGGAGCGGCTTGCATCGCTGGAGTTCATCCGCAAGGGACAGAACCTCTTCATCACAGGGTCATCCGGTACCGGGAAGAGCTTCCTTGCCACAGCAATGGGGTATGAAGCCTGCAAGAAGGGCATACGGACATATTATGCGAATGCTCCGAAACTTATGGGTACGCTTAAGGTGGCAAAAGTAAAAGGCACACTGGAATCGGAACTCAAGAGAATCGAACGGAGCACGCTGCTCATATTGGATGACCTCTTCCTTGTGAACCTTGATGCCAAGGAACGACCCATCCTGCTCGATATAATAGAGGACCGACATGGGCGCAAGTCCATCATCATCACCTCGCAACTGCCAACGGACAATTGGTATGATGCAATCGGAGACCCTACAGTAGCAGATGCCATTATGGATCGTATTATACATACGGCGCACCGGATTGAGCTGACAGGAGAAAGTGTCCGTAAAATGGCTGCATACAGAGGGAAATAAACTAAAATAATAATAACCCCATCGGTCAAGACTTTTTAAGGGGGCATTGTTGAATGTTTTAAGGGGGCAGAATCGCTTGGTTTTAGGGGGCAGCTTACACTGGATTTTCCAGATGTGTTTCTGATGGTCTAAACTGCGACAAATCAGCGACATATCTGCGAAATCGTTACTTTTTTTGGCGTCCAAATTTTAGGTAACGATTTGGAAACGCTTTTTGTCTGCAAGATGACTTTTAGGGGAGTATTAGGTTGTCGTAGGGACAACAAAAAAACAGCCCTAAATCCATGATTTAGAGCTGATTTACTTACTTTTGACACTTTGTTGTCTTAGTGTATTTGCGGTGCGTACGGGACTAACGGACTATAAATTCGCATCTGATATTCAGAATATTATAGAACGCATTTGAAAAAAGCCCCCGATTTTGCACCTGTATAGCTTCTACATTTTTCTGATAGAAATTTGCCTTATTCCAACATGACAAAAATAGTATTTTTATCTGTAATAATCAAGCAAAGGGCATATTATTAAAGTCATCTGCGGTCGCCTTCTCATCAAAAAAACAAGGACTTTAATAAGTTCATAAGGAAAACTCGGCAATATATTTCGTCTGTCAGACATAACAATACGCATTAATTATCATCATCCTCATTTTCCGGTATTCCCTTAAGTGATTCCAAGAATGATGTCAATCTTTCGTCATCATATTTTTTCTTCAGTGCAACTCTCAGTTCCGGATTCACCATAGATCCTTTAAATGAATTTCTTTCTATTACTCTCATAGGTTGTATAACAACAATTTCATTTTCTGACTGATACTGGTATGAGGCCGAAAGATCTTTAATAACGGAGTTCATTTCACCTATTCTGAGGACCTTTTCACCTAGTACATAATAGAACATCACGTAATCATTTTGCTTCAGATAATCATTCAGTATGTCTCTCCGTACGAAAAGACCATTAACACAGTTACCATGACCTGTATTTAAAGCTGCTACACTGCCGTCTGTAGCATTTATCACACCTCTTATCTCTGAGCAATAAAGCCCCATCTGTTCCATCATTTCTGCACAGGGCATATATACAGTACTCAGAAACTCCTTTTCTCTATCTATTCCTTCCCAATCTTCTTGAAGTTGTGCTTCATATGATAACTGCATATCGCAAGAACAATCATGCAAACGAGACCACACTTCATGTTCAACCGATGACTTATACACATCAGCCCAAGGATAATCATTCCATAGGAATTCTGTCATACCACGATGCTCAGGCATCCATCGTCCATAGAAATTCTGAATCTTTGCCCAATCAGCAAACTTCCCAGCATCTTCTTGTTTCACAAACCCCGCATTGCTAAACAAAAATGTTTCTTTCTCATCTTCCTTGGAGGTATCATAACCCATCAGCATCACATATTCTGACCCATCATGAAACTTAGCCATACATCTGAAATCCGGCAAGTACTCATTCTTGTTTATCCAATCTTCTTCTTCCTTACCTTTAATTGGCTGTATTTCTATTCCTGTCAATCCTGCTTCGGGTTCGTATTTCTGTTCCATATCAAGTGTTGGGTCAAAACAGGATATTTTTGCAGTGTTCCACGGATAGGGATTAGGTGTCAAATCTTTCTCCTCTGCTTCATCGCTGTAGTAGTATTGCTCTTTTGAAGTACGGCAAACATCCATCATATGGGCATTCACCCTATGCCATGCCAACCATTGAAATTTTTTTCCTATCCTTTCTTGGTTATTATGCGATCTGTCAGGTGAGTACTTCCCATTGTCCAAATAACCTAACTTATCATTCCAACCAAATATTCGCACAATATAGTAGGCCATTTCCGCCATAATATCATGAAGAGGAACACCTTGGTACTTTCCGTTTTCTGTTGACAGAAAATAATCATTACTGAAATTTCTGTTATTAGTTCCAATGATATAACGGTTAAAATCCTCAAAACTAAACAGGGAATTATACATCTTGATTGAACCCTGTTGCAAGCCAAAATAATCTTGCTCTATATGATGGTATTCAGGAATAGCACTTTCATCTATAGGGTGTGGCTTGAATGGTGTCCTGATGCGTTTCCAATAGTCACATGCTTCATCCAGATAGTATGCTCGCTCTATGATTTTCAGTGTCCATTGGCGAACGATTAAATCTTGTGGCACTGTCTCTTCACGCTCATAATAGAGATGGAATATGTAGCATGCAATAGCAGCGGTCAGTTCTTTATCCCGGGAAGGTAGCACTACACCGCAAACAGCACAATATAGTCCGCCTAACACATATGGATCATTTACATTCTCAAACAATCTTACCAGCCATAAAATTAGCGTCTTATGTATCTGAAGTATCTTTCTAAGTTTCCTGATGATAATCGCTCTGAACTTGGGGTGCGAAGAAGTGAGCATCCATGTAATACATATCAGATATTCCCTCTCGCCATCACTCACCTCTAATGTATAATCTTGTTCCAGAGGTATCTCTCCTATATAATTTTCGCCATACTTTTCATATATTCGGTTGACATAGCGTGTCCATATCAGGTCTCTGTGCCCCACCGTTGGGTAGTTTTTCAACTTCTCGTGTATCTGTAAAGCCTCATCCAATGTTATCTCATCGAATTTTTGTACAAGACGCAAAAGGTTGACTTTATCGTTGTCAAGACGCAGTAAAATTGATATAAGTTGTTGATCGGTCATATCCGACTCTATTAGGAAGTCATAATAGAGTTCATATAATGGACCTCCTTTCTGTATCAGCTTCTCGTCATAAACTTCCACTCCTTTATGATACCAGCAGTCAAACAGAGCTTTGATTGCTGTCCTGAATTTCTCGGATGGCACTGTAGTATTCCGCTCCAAATACTTTCTCTCGTCATCTATCCACCGCAATAGCCCTTTCACATCCATCTTAGACTGCAACAACTCACCCGCCTTGTAGTAGTCACCCAAATTTTCATATTCAAACATCACTGCGGGGTCACCTGTGTGTGAACGGTCATCTAAAAGCAGATTAGCTGTCAAGCACGCGTGCAGCAGGTCTTTCTCCCACAGCCTGTATGGTGCCATTCGTTGTCCGTATAAGCGAGCTTTGTGCCGCATTATAGGGTTAAAATGGTTATAAAAAACGCAATAGTTAGCCAACTTTGACAAGTATTTATCCGCAATATTCAGTTCAGGGTCTTCATCCACCAGAACTGTCACCTTTTCATTCTTTTTGGCCACATATCTTTTGTACAGCATCTGCTTGTTGACGTGGTGTCTTTCATCTTCTGTTAATGAATGGAAGGTCTCACAGAATATCTTCAGGAACAGAGGATTTTTGAACGCTTCTATACGATGGTTTCTGTAATGTTGATCAATATCATACTCTTCAAAGTAATCATCAATAGCTTTAGACTTATTTACAAATCCTTCTATTATTTGTATGTGCCACTTCTTACTTTCCAAAAGATCATTCACCTCTTTGTCGAAAGGTATTCTAACGGAAATAATGAGCCGAACATGGTCATAGTTTTCTAGTTCCATGCGTAATGCACGAAGATGATTATTCCAGTAACTACATCCCAAACCTTCATTGATAGCATCTATCACTATCACAGCATAGCGACCACGGTTCTTCAACTCTTGATTGAAATCCGAAAAACTCATTTCCTGACAAACCACGTCTCGAATATAGCTGATAGCAGGCTGGTAAGCATTGAAGTTCGTTCCAAAGAAAAGATATATATTTGTCTTGGTCTGATTTTTTAGGGCATATTCACATAAACTATGTGTCTTGCCAGACCCTGCTTTCCCTATCAAACAAAGGTTCTTTGTTTCAGCAAATTTAAGTCGTTCAAAATCTTCTTCTTTCAGTCCATAAACAATTTCATTCAGTTTCCTCAGTTTGTCATTGTATCCTCCAGACCAGAAAGGACTCTCTCTCTCTATGTAATCATAGCAGCGTTTCAGAATGTTACAATCATCGGCCATCAATATATCAATATCCAAATCTTGCCATATTTTCAGCTTGTTTTGAATCATCTTCTTCATGTGGTCAGGAAGTTTACTGATACATTCTGACAACGTTGTTACCTTCTTGATACTTTCTTCTAATTGCTGCTTATCCGAAATATTATCAAAAATCTTTTCTAAGTCCCTATTCTTTTGATGCAACTTGGGCATATATCTGCCATGAACCGTAGCCACAGCATCTTTACAAAGCTGATAGCTACGGCCAGTACCCATAGTGGTAATATCGTCTGTAGCCCAGTTGACATCATAATGAATACCTTTATTGTCAAGATGTTCTTTAACCTTTGATACCGATAGGTAGCTCAAGGTTTCATTTATCTGAAGGACAATGATGCCTATCACCCTACCAGACATGCTAACCACAGGTGAACCAGACAAACCATCGAAATTGTGTAAAGTCAATTTATCATCACGTATCAAGGTGCGATTGTTCCATACTCCCCCTTCTATCTCAAGTCGGTTTCTCACCTCCAAATCTACAAGATTACACCCCATGGCCATTTCTTGTGGATAGCCATATACACGAAGGGGCATGTTCTTCACGTACACATCACACAATAAAGTCATATATTCTGTTACATGATAGTCTGCTTCTGGTACTACGGTCAGCAATGCCAAATCAATAGCGTTTCCCGGAATTGACAGTTCTTCTCCCCTACACAATAGAGATTGTCCAGCTACATCGACATAGATAGCGGCAGGTGCCGCCATACTTTGAAAATGGGCTTTCACCACATGGCGAGCTGTTAGCAACTGTGTGTCGCTGATAAAAAATGCCGTCCCCTGATCCGATTCGCAATGTACAGGCACTACTAGTGCTTCTACTGTTTTACCATTCAAATAACTCATACTCTTGCTCAGTAATGATTGTTTCTACGCCTAATTCACGTTTTACTTCCTCGTTTAACCCATTCATCTTTTCTGTGATTGTACACTGGTGACTGAAAACTATCAGTTTTGCTTGATCGTCTTTATGTTTTTCTGCTATTCTTCCAAACGTTCCCCATGCAGGATATTTTTCCCCCTTTCCTCCGGGTATGAAATATATATGTGAATTGATGCGGTCAAGCAAAGTTTTGCTGCTATTTCCATTACTTCCATGGTGTGATACTTTAATGGCATCACACTCCATAGGTTTTGCTTGGTTCTTGTATTTGTTATCAATAGTTTCCTCAATAACATCGGCAAAAGCATCACCAAGCATCGCTATCCTATGTTCACCACATTCCAGCATAAACGCTATAGACGAATAGTTGGTGTCAGTGCCATCAGTTCCCTCTTCCTTAGCTTGTTTCCTCACAAATGCCACATTATAAACAGGTTTATTCTTGGCAGAAATTTGTTTGCCTCCAAATTTATCCTGATAGGCATCTACTAACCTTATCAGCAGTTCCTGTAATTCCTCAACATTCTCTATACTTTCATCCCAAGCCTGCATAAAATACTTATCAAAAGCTTCCTTGAATTTATTCTCAATAGCTTTTAGTGCTTCTTGCTTGGGGGCAAGAAAAACAATCTTTCCAAAACCTTTAGGTATATCAAAATCTTCTGTATTACACGTGACGTATTCCGTTTTCCACACTCTTTTAAAATTCTCATTGCAAAGGATAGTTTGAGCTAGTGTTTTTCCATGTGTTGCAGTAATTTCTCGGTAGTTGATAGCATCAAACTCTACGGGCAATACCCTTTGTATTTGCTTTAGAATTGCTTTCTGCTGATCATTAAGTTCTATATATTCTGCGCCTTCTGTTCGTCTATAACAGTTATACCATATTTCCCCTACAGTTAGACCTTCGTGCTTTTTTAGCATAGTAGTTATTCCTTGTATGTGGTCATCATCTATGTGGGTGGCTATCAATAAATCTATATGATTGTGCAGTGCGTTTTGTATATATTCTTTCAAGGGCTCAGTATAGTTACCGCAATCCACCATAATCGCATATTGCTCCTCTTCATTTTTTACAAGACGAATAATATTACAATCACCAATGCCTACATCAAATGAACGAAAATAGCATTTCATAATTCACATTCTTTACATTTATCCTTTATCCTATCATCTTTCTATGTAATCCAACTGAACCATTAGATCAACAAGTACTAAATTTATATCTTCAAGTATTGACTTGAAGTCGTATGTGATACCTTCCGTCATTACAGTTTCTTATTCTTTACTACAGTTCCTATAAAAACAAAATCACATCTTTCAACTGCGAAGATAAGAAAATATCAGAAGATTTATAGTGAGTTAAACTTATTTTTTCGTTATCTATAAAATACGAATTGACCATAAACAGGAGTTTGGGTTCTTTATGTTTTATTGTACAACAAAATAGTGAAATGGCTTAATATTTTTTCTCCTTAAATATTTCCTTAATAGTATAACTGTAAAAACGATATAGTTCAGTTTCTGACAGCTATATCGAAGTGGTTTAAAATAATTCTGTAATTATCTATCCATACGTTTGTCCGTTCTATGGAGCATCTTCTCAATACAACAATTCATCAAGAATTATATTGTCACTTATTATTCCATTTTTGTTGATACAGATGTCTGCCAGGACTCCATAGCTTATGAGCATAGAACACAGAGTATATAGTCGAATCCGACACATCCACATTCAAAAAAGTTCGCTCTGTTAGGCTTTCCCAGTGTTTCCACGTTTCAAAAAGAGGATAATGCAAAGAATCGCTTGGCGCAATAATTACCTCCACATAAACCACGAAGGCTGTCTGAAACGGCGGCCTTTTTCATTTCAGACAATCCATACAATCCTTTCAACTTCTTACCTGCAAATATAGCCCTTTGCCCTTCTGATTGTGCAAGGCGGCCCCTGAAGGGGCTGGTTGGCTAAAAGAAAATCATCCTCGCTTCGCTCCGGTATTTTCTTTTGCCAAGCCTTGCGCAATCAAGGCAAAGGGCTGTCCAGCAAGTAAGAAATCGAAACGCTGGCTCCACGGAGCCGGATATGTCTAACTTCAAAAAATAAAAGTATGAACATGAAGACAGAAAACAAAAGACAGCAAGGTGCAAATCCGGTAATCGGCACATTGATTTATCGGGAAAGAAGCTATTCCGCACGGGAGGTACAGAGCAATGACGGTAACTATACGGTTTCAGTGGAAAGCCTGGGACTAGAACTGACGGACGGAATCAGAAGCCTCGATCCTGCGGCTTTCGAGTTGGACGAAAGTATCGCCTACTATTGCACGGAAGAAGAAATCCGTACATTGACGGACGAAGAACTGGACGAAATGATTTATGGTTGAAGCAAAAACAATGGTTATGATTGAAACGACAGCAACAAAGGTCCGGGAAGAACAAGTAACGGACCTTACCGTAAAGGTGCAGAAGCAAGAGAAGGCATGGCAAACGCTCAAACATGACATCAAAAGCAGCGCCGACACCATCCATGAGATAGACACCGGGCAATGCCGGGGATACAACCGCGCCCTGTTCGTCAACAGCATCCTGAACAAGGTCTCCGCCTTTGCCAATCGCGGGGAAGTGGAGATTGTGCGGTGTGCCGTGGACTTCATCGCCGAATACAACACCCAAGTGAAGAAACCCGTCATTACCCCAAGAAACCGGTTCTTCCAATTGCCGGAGCTTGCAGAAAAGATGCGTGAAAGACTGAAGACGATAAAAGAACAAGCGAACAAAGAGATAACGTTTGAAGGAGGAACGCTGGTATGGAACTATGGGGAAGACCGGCTGCAAATCCTGTTCGCCAAGATTCCGGAAGACAGCATGCGCAAGGAGCTGAAATCATCGGGATTCCGCTGGTCGCCCAAAAACAAGGCATGGCAACGGCAGCTTACCTCCAACGCCCTCCATGCCGCCAAAAGAGTGTTGAACCTTCCTAACATCTGAGCCATGAGAAACGACAAATTGAAATTCGTAGTCGATTCACGCTGTTTCAACGGCAACTGCGTGACCACCATGTCCGACGGAATACACGGCGACTACCACCACGAAACACTGGAGGAACAAGTTGCGGAGCGTCAAAAGGGAAATAAAGGAACAAACAGTTTGAATCAAACGACGGGACGGTGGCCGGAACAGGCTGCCGTCTTGTCGTCTACAGGTATCCATCCAATCAAAAACTATACAATATGAATCATACAGATTTTTTCACCCGGACAAGAGCCATCAAGGCACAAGAGTACAAGGAACTGTATGCGGCCATTGAACTGCACGGAGGCTGCTACGAATGGAAACAAGAAAATGGGAATTGTCCCATCATCGCTGTCAATATAGACAGCATCCAGCCCTCACCGGCCGATGTGATCATTTACAAGGCAGCCATCGAAGACGGAAGGATGCAACTCCGTGGTGTGGAAAAGGAATACGGTAACGAGGTGGATTTCAATCCGGATGATGCCTTTGCCGGGCATCTGTCCAGTATCATCGACCACCTTCCGCCCGTCAACGGAGTGAATGATGTGACACCGCAGAACAGAAAGGAGGCAACCGTATGAAGACAGCAAAGCAATCCTGGAAAGACTATGTCCCCCGCTTTGTCTGCCTCTATTATGTGGACTACAATGAGAACCTGGACAGCCATGAGGAGTTGCAGGAACGGTGCATCCGCCAGAACAGCCTCAGTCCCTTGGAAGAACAGGTCTGGGAATGGTATGCCGGACAGGAGCATGGCAATCTGCAAGGGTATCTTGCAGATATAAAGCAAGAGATGGAAGCGGACGGGAAAGTCGCTGAATACACCCGGTACGAGGAAAACATAAAGGAACTGCTTTACGAGCGGAACGATACCGACCCGACCGACGGACTGATACGCAATTCCGCCGTTACCAACATGTTCTACTCCCTGGGGGTGGAAATAGAGGGATTTGTGCATGGGTGCGGTGAACGTGGAGAGTCCGAAACCGTCTCCACCCGCGAAATCAGGCAGGCGCTCAAACTGAAAAGGGGACAATTTGCCGATGAGCTCCACGAACTTGTGGCCAATGCCCCGTATGGAGGCGAGCTCCGCATCTATTTCAACGCCATATTCTCCAAGCTGCTCACGGGAAATACTAGAAATGACTTCGGACGCATCCGGTTCTACGGCAATGTAACCGTTGCCATAGCTGACAGCCGCAACGGTTCGGGCTATCATATCAGGCTGCCAGCAGACATCACCCTTCCGTTTGACAGGGACAACCTCTTCGTGGACTCCCAGGTACACTACTCCTATGCCAATGAGATCTGCGGGATGCTGAACAGCTGGTGCGACTCGACCCGCTGGGAAACCGGAATGACACCGTTGAAATCCACACTGCCCAAAAGCCGTATGGGGGAACACCAGAAGCAGGAAGCCCTTTATGACAAGACCTTCCGGGAAGGCGGATGCACCTTGGGGGACATGAACCACAAGCGCCACCGGGACACCTATTATATAAGGGATTTCCCCTGCAGGCTCAAATGTCCCCATTGTGGCACATTCTGGATAGACTGAAAACAAGATTCATTTACTCACTAAAAAATATAGTATGGACAACCAAAAAGCAAAAATACTGGGTGAGAACCTTACCCATTACAAGAGAATACAGGAAAACGGGAGTGTAAACCTGATTACGTTACACACGACCGATGGTCAGAAATTCGGTATCGGCAATGCCGCCGCCATCCAACTGCTGCTTTCGGTAGCCATTACCGAACTGGAACGCCAACTGCATACAACCCGTTTTGGCGACATCTCGGAGCGGCTGAAGGAAAGCCGTGAGTACAAGGCGGCCAAAGAACTGGAACAGGCGTTGAATGACACGAGGTTCAACCCGGAACGTTTCGCAGAAGCTCTTCCCTATTTTCACAAGACATTGGAACAGACCTTCTTCAGGGTGATGAAAGCCTGTATCACCAGTATGGCAAAACGTGAGCCGGACCGTATTGACGGGCGAAACAGGGCGGCTTACGAGATGTGCCGGATGCTGGCTCCCATGCTGGAAGAAACCCGTTTACCCTTTATCTGACCGCATGAAATATACAAACAGCCGGGAAGCGGATTTCAGGACTGAAAAACTGAAGTCCGCTTTTTCATTTCTTGCTGCAAAAGTAGCCGTTTTCCGGGCTGATCGCGCAAGGCGGCCCCTGAAAGGGCTGGTTGGCCGAAAGAAAATCATCCTCGCTCCGCTCCGGTATTTTCTTTCGCCAAGCCTTGCCGCAATCCCCGGCAAACAGGCTGGAAAGACATCAAGAAATAAAAATGCCTACCCATGTAGGCCGGTGTCTCACTAAAAAAGAACAGATATGGAAACATTGGATTACAACCAGCTGCTGCTTCTCTCCCTGTGGCAATACAACCACCACGGGGATGAGGGGCTGACTCCCGCGCTTTTCGAGGAAACATTCGGAAAGGTGGACGGAAGACATTATTACGAGAAATGGAACGGCTATTTCAGCCGGAACCTCTGGGACATGATCGCCTATTTCAGGAGCGAGAAAGAAAACGGGCAGAAATTCTGCGATATGGTCGGCAGGCAGGTCAGGTTGTACCGGCAAAACCGTAAAAAGACAGGAGGCGCATATGGCACGTTATGAAGTACCACTGAAAATCCGGCCGCTTGAGAAAGCGATCTGCGAGTTCGCAGGTATAAACGGGTATGAACCGATGAACGTGTTCACGGATTTTCTCCGTTACGTCATACACGGGTTCTCACCGGGTGCCCCACCGTTGAAAGACTGGAGATACAAACGGCAGCAGAATGACGCATTCATAAAAATGTTTGCGGAATGGGCGCAACTCATGCAGAAGCAACTGGAGACAGTTCCGTGGTATGACGCATTCGGAGACCTTTTCATGGCGCTCAGTTCCAGAAAGGGACAACAGGCACAAGGGCAGTTCTTCACGCCCGTGCATATCTGTGACCTGATGGTAATGTGTACGGAAACGAAAGAAAAAAAGACCAGACAGCGGATAAACGACCCCACCTGCGGGAGCGGACGCCTCCTGCTGGCTTATCACGTGCGGAACTTGGGCAATTACCTGATCGGGGAAGACATCAGCCGTACCTGTTGCCTGATGACCGTATGCAACATGCTCATACACGGATGTGTGGGGGAAGTCATCCACCATGACTGCCTCCAACCCGAAAACTTCATGAACGGCTGGGTGGTCAACCCGTTCCTGACACAAAGCGGTATCCCCTCCATCCGCAGGATGAGCGAAGAGGAATACAGGGCAAACCGGAATATGTCTGTAGTTCCGATTATAGAACGCAAGGAGAAATTGCACAAGATGCGTCCACTCCATTCCCGGCAAACATCAACCGGATTTATAAACTTCAAAAATATCTAATTATGAGACTGAATGCAAGTAACGAATTGAAATCCCGCCTGATCCATGCGGCGGAAAACGGAAGTGTGATAGCCCAAGACATCCTTTCCGAAGTGAAAAAGAACGCGCCGGTGGAAGAAATCATACGTGGTGTCTATAACTATTTCTCCACCAAGCGTAAGTGGACGGAATTGGGTGTGTTCAAGAAAATCCGTATCGTCTTCACGGTGTGCAACAAGGACTTGAACCACCCCAACTTCCCGGACCGGAATAATCCGCAGGCTCCTTGGTTCCCGGAGAACCGGACAGACCTGGAACCCTCCACGTTTGTCGAGCTGTTCAAGAACCTGAGACCCTACTCCTCCGCGGAAATCAACTATTTCTGCAGCGCCATTTCCTTGGACAGCAAGGTCACGGTCAGACTGCACGACAGCATGAATGACTTCATGGATGCCTATTTGGAAAGTAACTACAGTCCCATCACGGATAGTGGTGAATCCTCCCTGCATAGTTCCTGTATGCGCTATGAGGACAAGGCACGCAATGCGGCGGACTTCTACACCAATTTCGCCGGTGCCAAAATCCTTGTGGCAAAGGATGACAACAACAACGTGCTCGGACGGGCCATCGTATGGGAAAATGTCATATCATGGCAAACCGGCGGTTCCCCGGTCACACTGTCCTTGATGGACCGTGTCTATTCCTCCCACACATTCGTCACTGACCTGATCCGCAAACAGGCGCAGGAAACCGGCATCCAATTACGGCGGCGGTACAATGACTACATGCATGTGACGGACTTCACCGTGCTGAACCCCGTGAAGGAACAGGGATGGGAAAGCGGGGACAATATCCAGACCTTATTGACTGTGCAGGTGCCCGCTTGCAAATGGCATAAGAAAGGGACACCTTACCTCGACACGTTCTATAACCTCCATCTGACAGACGGGCAACTGGAACTGAAAAATATAGAATGTGACACGACCATCGCCAACCTCCGGAGCACGGAAGGACATGCAAACCGGAAAAGGAAAGTATGCCCCAGATGTGGCGGGATACATGAATTCGAGGGGATGGCATTCTGCGAGGAGTGCCAGGACAACTATTACACATCTACCATATTCGGAAAAGTGTTGAAAGGTACATCGGTGGAATACAAGGGAAAGAAATACCCGTCCTTCCTTTTCAAGAAAGGGCGTCCCATACCGGAGTTCAGGCAGTACCTGCAAATCGAAAAGTTATTCATCGCTTAAATATACGCATCATGGAAAAATTAATGGCACTCTACAACATCGCTTCCCCTTCCGGCAGGGAGGGGAAGATGGCACGGTTCATCACCGGTGAACTCGAACGTATGGGGATTTCCCACTGGAAAGACCGGTACGGAAACATCTATGCGGTGAAGGGAAACAAGAGAAGCTATCCCTGTGTCGTGGCGCACATGGACGAGGTACACCGGAGAAAGGCCGGCAGCTATGCCGCCCATCTTGTCGCAAACTCGATGATTGTCGGTTACAGCCACAAGCACAAACGGATGGTCGGAATCGGCGCGGATGACAAGAACGGCATCTGGGTCTGCCTAAAATGCCTGGAAGATTTCAAGGCGATGAAATGTGTCTTCTTCACAGAAGAGGAAACGGGATGTACCGGCAGCCGGAATGCCGATATGGATTTCTTTGAAGACTGCCGTTTCGTCATCGGGTGTGACCGCAGGGGAAACGGTGACATCATTACAAGGATAAACGGGACGGAACTTTGCTCAAAAGAATTCCTGAAAGTCATCCGGCCCGAAAAATACGGATACCGGTCAGCAAGCGGCCTGAACACGGATATATATGCCCTGAAAACAAGAGGGCTGGACATATCATGTGTCAACCTCTCCTGCGGCTACTATGAACCCCATACGGACCGTGAATACACCATCTATGAGGATTTGTGCAAATGTTACCGCTTTGTCCGGCACATCATCTGTTGCCACAAAACTGTCAGCACGCATGTCGCCGTGGAGGAAAAGCTTCTCCTCCACGGATATTATGAATTGTTCGGGATGGCCGGATATGATGAAAAGGAATACATGCGGCTTATGAGAAAGCATGGAATGAAAGTCTCCACTTCAAACAGGAAGAGCCATGAAGACTAATTGTGATTTCATAGAACTGTACGACATGGCGGGAACCCGTTTCTTCGGCGAGTATTCCTGTCTGGAGGCGGCAAAGCCACGTCTGAACGAACTGAAGGGAAAAGGCGAGCTGAAAGCCATAAACCATGCGCTGCTCATGTATGAATACAGGCGTGACAAGAGCCGGGGATATGTGCGTACCAGAATCAAGGCCATCCATTACAAGAACGGATGGAGAATCAAGAAATAAATTCATCAACACTAAAAAGAAAATATATGGAAGTAACAGTAATGCCGGCTACTGCTCCGGTACAGAAACAGCAGGGACTCAACCAAGTTGTCATCAACAAGGTACAGCGGATGATAGAAGGCAGGCAGGGAAGTGTCATGGATACCATCAACCGCCTGCTCAGTGAAGGACGGATCGCGCAGGACTTCATCGCGCCCATCGGGGTAAACCGGCGCAACAAGGAACAGACCGTCGTCTCCTTCAAGGTAGAAGGACGGGTACAGATGGCAATGCCGGAAGGGGACTTCAACCTGCACGCCAACGCCATCAGCCAGATTTCGGAGAAGATGGGCATTCCAGCCAAGTACTTGCGTGAACTGTCTGCCGGGGATGCTTGGCAGAAACAGCTGTGCGCCACCATCCTGAACGAACATTCGGGATGGACTGAGCGCACACGGGTGCTGATACGCGCGGTGGGTATGGAGATCCGAGGGGTATTGTCGGACTCTTACCGCAGGCTCAACTCGGTGGACATCCTGACCGCATTCATCCGGGAGGCGGGCGGACAAGGGGCGGTCGTTTCCGATGCCTACATGAACGACACGAAGGTGTGGTGCGAGACCATCTTGCCCACACCGATAGAGATCCCCACCCGTAAGAACGGGACGGTTATTATTTTTGCCGGGGCACGTTTCTCCACATCCGACTATGGCAACGGTTCGGTGGACATGCGCTCGTTCCTGCTCAACGGGGCGTGCCTGAACGGGATGGTACGGGAATCCGTCATGCGGCAGGTACACCTTGGCGGCAGGCTGCCGGATTCCCTGTCACTGTCCCAAAAGACCTACGAACTGGACACACAGACCACCGTATCGGCGGTTTCCGATTTGACAAAAGGATTATATAGCAAGGATACCATCATGCAGAAGGCGATCGAGATACAGGGAGCGTCGGAAATAGACGTGGATTTCGACAAGGAACTGAAGAGCCTGGTGCAGAAAGGAGCTCTGCTGAAAAACGAAGGCCGCGAGGTGGAGAAACTGTTGATGAACAACAACCCCGATGACGGAGTGACAGGCGGCGCCACACTTTGGAAACTGGCACAGGGAATCACCGCCTTTGCAAGGGGACAGCAGCCGGAACGCAGCCGCGAGCTGCATGAGATATCAGGGCAACTGATGAACAGGGTAAAGGTGAATTGAGAAAGCAACACTATTGTATAACCAGGGCGGCCGCCGGTCGCCCATAATACTAAAGGACAATGAATAATATAGTATGCAGCAAATGCGGGTCGGACAACGTAAGATGTGAGGCGATGGTCAACCCCAACACGAAAGAGTTTGACCACTTCACGGACGAATCCTTTTACTATGGATGGTGTGAAAACTGCGGATTGGGAACCGCCCTGACCGATAAAGAGGAAATTCGGAAGGAAATCCGGAAGAAATATGGCAGGTTCAAGGAAGAAAACGGCTGCGAACCCCAATATGCGAATTGCAGGATTGTCCAAAGCGACAGCGGACAGGTACGGGATGTAAAAATTATGCTTTTACCGGACACAGGTATGGCAGACAACGGCATTTTCTTTTATTGCCATACTTTGGAGGAACTCTTTGCACTGGCAATCCCTGGCAAGGGAAGTTTCACCTTTACGGAATGTTACAGTTTTTCCCTGCTGACAGAAAGGGAAAAGATGGAACGGCAGGTCTTTAAATGTGACGTGGACGGAAAGCCGGTGACCGTAAGCGGCAGGGAAGTATTGTTTTTCTATGGGGAACATTATGGGATAAGGTCCGAGGAACTGGAGCGATACGCGACGGAGTACTTCTGCCATATCAAGCATTACAGGGAACATGGCTACCCGTTATTGGACAGGTTGTTGGTGAAGGGAATATTGGGAAAAGAAGAACGGATGACAAAGGGAGAAACCATGTCTTTTACCTTGCAGATTTCCTTTCTTTGGCATGTAAGGATCACGAAAGAAGATGATTCCCGATATGCTCCCTACAGATATGCCCTGAATGCCTATTGCCTGGACAATCCGCAATGCTTTGACCGCAGGTACACCACTTTGGAGAAAGCCCTGCTTCATTGTTTAAACAGGTTCAATGAGAACGCCACAATCAAAAACCGGTATCGTACAATGGAGGAATACTTTGCACAAAAGTAAGGACAACTACCAAAGAGAGAAGCACTGCCGGCTGATACGTATCATGCCCGCAGTGTTTCTCTTTTAACTACTATTCCGTTTTTCACGGGATATAGAACTGCTCAAATTCCTCTTTTCGCCTCCTTTCTATGCTTGGAATGACCTTTCCCCGATAACAACGGAACGAGATATACTCCTTGTAAATATCCCGGTCGCCGCTTTCCAATTTTTGTATCAATCTGCTTTTGGGTATCTTTCCATTTCCAACCAGACGGTAACAACCCACATTAAAGCCCAATACACTAAGGAGCAAAGAGTCTTTTCCATACTTACGGAACACCTTCAGACACCGTTCAAGGTCACACCGCAAGAGTGAGTCTGCCTGTGCTTCACTCAGGTCCTCGGCCAGCTTCTCATGGGGAAGCAAGCGGTGCCCCCAACCTATATAAGGGTATTTCCCCCGATGCCAGCCTTCCCACCGTTTGATACAAGCAACCGCCTTGTCTATGTCAGAAGGAGGATTTTCCGCCTTGCCATTTAAGAGAAATGACAGAAGAATCATAATATTCATCATTCTTTTCATACAGCCTCCTTGTTATCCTCCTCCGCATCCCTTCCATTGAAATCGTATGTCAGCTTCTGCAAATTCCTCCAGTTGTCCTCTATATAAAGGTCGATGGTCTGCGACTCCTTTCCGCTCTGCGAGGTATAGTAAAGACGGAATTTCCATTCGTTCAACAGGTAACGGTCATTGGGCTTCAGTACCGTGCCATCTTCCGTTTTCAGACTGCCCTTGCCATCCGGTTGAAAATACCTCAGCGTATAGACCGTCCCGGTGAAATTCCCTTCCGGTTTGATTTCCAGACGGATTTCCACCGTCTCGCCATCGGTTATTTCGCCCGCCACCGGCATGGACTCCACCGTGAATGGGTATTCCTGCCGGATATCCAACTCGTTGCCACAAGCGGCAAGGCTGAGAAAGGAAACGGCCATGCAGCAGGCAATCATCATAAAATCAAGGATTCTTCTTTTCATGGGTATCTGTTTTTTGAGGTTAGAAAATGCATTTGACTCCGGCTCCGTACTGGAAATGGCAGCGGCCGGAAGCGCCGCCCCATACAAAACGCTCACGCAGACGTAGCAGCAAGACCAACCTGTCAGTCAGGTATCCTTCCGCTTCCAATGTCACCGCACCTCCATAGATGAAGGATTCATGCTTGCGCAAGGCGGCTCCGTCATCCAGCAGCCTGTCACCGTCGTTCACGGTTTCATAGCCCAGCAAGGCGGATACACCAAGGTTCAGGAAGAACGACTTGCCGGGTGTAGAGAAGATGGTATGGCAATAACCGCCTTCCCCCGTATATTGCGCCAGCGGGATATGGGCACTCCGGTAGGGAATATTCCGTTGCAACAGTTCACCGCCGAACACCCATTGGTTCCCATTCTTTGTGTAGGAGGAGACGGCCAGCGAAAAGGCATAGCCCGCATCGTGACGGTTCGCCCGGTTGTAAAATCCGTCGACCATTTCTGCGGTGAAACGGATGGCTCTCATCCCCGGCAGACGCCGCTGGGCTTCCGCCTGCCCCGTAAAGAGGGCAAGCAGGAGGATGATTAAACTGAAGTTTCTTTTCATGGTGCTCATCTTACTTTCAATTCATTGACGGTTTCCGCAAGCACCAAGTCTTCGTTCTCCACCTCAAACGACTGATGGCGGCCGCCTTGTTTCTCGTACATCTCCACGACCAGCTTCTTGCCGTCGGGAATGGTGAACTTGGGCAGGGCGAACACTGTCCTTTCATTCTTCTTCCCGTCTATACGGGTCACATAGTTGAAGGCACGCAGCGGATAGATGACCTGTTCCTGCATGGCGGTACGTTTCACGATTTTCTTATCTACAATCTTGAAGGTCACGAAGTCCACATCGAAAGGCACGTGCGTGGCATTCTTCACTTCGGTATGGAAATAGAGCAGCTCGCCATGCGCATAAAGCCCCTTGAGCAGGTATTGCACCCCGAAACGTTTGCTACCGATGTGCTTGACCTTGCGCTTGTCCTCTTTATGTACGGACTTCATAATCAGCCGTACCAGACGGGGCGACTCTCCGGCGAGTTCCTGCAAGTAGATTTCCATCGCGTTGTTCGGGCGGTTCACCGCCTCCCCGTCATGGATGAAGTCGCACATCTCCACATTCAACAGCAACGGCTCGTCGGCATACTTGACGTTGAAGGTGTAAAAGTTCCCGTCCTCGGTTATCACGCTCATATTGGTCTCGCTGCGGAAATGTTTCCGGGTCGCCTTCACACGGATGACATTCTCCGCACCGTCAGCCTTGCCCACTATCAGGTTGGGGGAACCCAGATCCACATATCTTACGGGAGAGGGAAAAATCACGTGCACGGTCTTGTCGTAAGTGATTTCCAGACCGTGCGGGGGAATCATCTGGCTGAATCCGATTTTACGGCTCAGTCCTTCGTAATAATCCCCGTTGCTTTGCTGCGCGTAGGCAGCCACTGTGCCCATGACCAGGGCAAACATCATCAGAATCTTCTTCATGTGTGTTCTTGATTGGTTGGTGAATAAATGGTTGGTTTCTCTTTTCTTCTCAGGACTCGGGAGAGTGCAGTAGCAGGCGGTGTCCGGCTTTCAGGGTAATTTTCACCGTGCGCATCTTCTTGCCCACATATTGAGATACGCCCTGTATCACCCCTTTGCCCACGTCTGAAGCGATCTGCGCCCCGGCATCCGTCGAAATATTGATGCTGCTTCCCATGGAAGTGCCCATACCCGCGATTATCTCACGCGCCGCGTCATACTCCATCGAGTTCGGCACGAGGATTCCCTGCTGCCCATCGGAATCATACACTTCCAGTTCCACTGGGAACAGCGTGCCCTTGTATTCCACCTTCTCGATAAGGATATCCATCCGTTCTCCTTGGATGCGTGTGCCACCGGCCAATACCGTCCCTTTGGGGATGAGCCGGTCGTCCACCGCCATCGGTTCCAGCAGGCGGATGCGTACCACCTGCCCGTCCGACACGGTCTGCGTACCGTGTATGCAGGCGGCGATGGTGTTCCTGCCGGAAGAGAGCGTTTTTCCTATCGGGGTGTGGAAACCGGTATTCCTTTCTCCCGCAAATTCAGCGGTACAATCTTCATGGGGCATTGGTTGCACAAGCGATGACACCACCCGATCCTGTACCTGCTTCACCGGTCGGGCTGCCGTCCGCTCTTTCCGGTTGTTCCGGTCATTCGCGTCAGAGGACACTTCCGGCTGTTTCCCGTTATAGCGGGCGGCAAGTTCATAAGACCTCTCCAACAGGGCCATCTTCTCTTCCAAGGTCTGTCCTTCCGGTTGTGATTCCGACACTCTCTTTTCTTTTTCCAGTTCCTCAATGCGGCGGAGCAGTCCGGTATTCTGCGGGTTTTCCTGTCGGGTGTAGAGGGCGCCGAGCGAGCGGTTCACATCCCTATAGGCTTCTGCCGAGGTGCGGACAGAACCGGGGGATTTCCTTGCTTCCTCCTCAACTGGAAGTTCCACATTGAGTCTGTTTGCCGTTAGTTTGGAGGTGTCACTGCCGCCTCTGTTGAACAGCTCCGACATCTCCTGGAAGGTGCCTTTGCGCCACTTTTCTTTTTTTGCCAGCACTTCCTGTTCGTAGGCACTGACTTTGTCGCCCTCCATTTTGAAATCCTCCGGCGAGGGCATCTCCACATTGAACCCCTTGCCCTTTTCCGCTTCCGCTCTTTCCTTTTCCGAGGGGCTGAATATCAATAGCAGGAATCCGGCGCACAGCAGGCAGAAGAACGGATAGACAACATACTTGGCACGTTGGCGCTTCTCTTCGGGAGTCAGCGGTTTGTCACTCGACAGCCCCAGCCGTTCCCTGATTCTCTGAAAGTCCATTTTCATGTTTCTGGATGTTTGGATGAATGTTTGTTGTATTCTCCCATCGTACCCCGATAGAATAGAGCTGGCCCGGTCGTGTTTCTTTGCCCGGCCCTCCCAAACGGGATGCGGAAGAGATAATTGAATAGAGGCAGGCAACCGTGAACAAAAGCGAGGCCATGCCTACAAAGATGACGCGTTGCTTTCCGGTCAGCCGGCGGCAGGACAGCCGTATCCGTATGTCCGCCCGTCTTAAAACAGCAGGTCTCTTTTTCATCGCTCGGCACTCCTTATATCCTTATTCTCCTGAATGGTGAACTGCTCGATGATGAACCCGTTGGGGTTGTTGTCCGAGCGTCCGGTATTCTGGAGCGAACAGGAGGTGACCAGGCTGCGTTCGGTCACGTTGCTCTCGCGGATAATCAACTGCCGGGCGTATGTCCGTGCCTTGTAAGGATAGGCGGCAAAATCGCACACCACGCTATCCACGTGTACCACCTGGTTAATGTTGCCCGAAATCAGGCGGTTGTAATACCCCTTCTCGGCAAAGTCCACATAGTAATGGTAGGCGCTCTTGTCCGCCAGTTGCAGGGCACGGCCGATGTTGTGCTCGATGGCATCTTTCTGCGGCGAGAGCGAGAAGAACAGTTCGTGAAAACGTCGGACGTGTTCCCTTGCCTCGGCGGGGCGGTTCTGCGAGAGATCCTGCGAAAGGGCGAGCATCAGCGACTTGCCCCCGTCCAGCACATAGATTTTCTCCCGCTGTTTCTCGGCGAAGCGGTACGAGCTCCACAGCGCATAGCCAGTGACAAGCGCACAGCAGACGGTAAAGACCGCCAGCATCAGACGGATGCGCTTGAAGCTGCTCTCGATGTTGGTCAATGATTTGAATTCCATTTCTTTTTGGGATGTTTGATTTAAATGTTTGTTCCTTTCTTTCGGTTGGACATGTATGCGGTCTCCAATAATATACGTTAGCAGCCTCTTGTTACATACGTTAGTAGCATATAGCTACATACGTTAGTAACCTGGTGCTACATACGTTAGTAACATAAGGCTGCATACGTATGTAGTCGGATGCCGCATACCTATCCCATAATCCGGTACATTATTTGCCCCTCAGCCTTCCTCCGATATTGCCCAAAACGGCACCGCCTGCTCCGGCTGAGAATCCGCCCGCTTTCGTGGCTGTCCGGTTTAGGTTACGGTTATAGTTGCCGGCACCGCCCGCCTGCACAACCCAGCCCGCCACTGTCGGAACGGTGAAATACCCGATGATTCCTATCAGCATGAATATGATATAGACGCTGTTGGAATTGTCCATCGAATAGTCGGGATTGTTTTGCAGTTCCAGGATGTCGTTCTGGAGCATCAGCACCTGGAGTTTGGCGAGCAGGGTGCTGAACAGGTCGCTGACCGGAAGCCACAGATAGACGGATATGTACCTCATGAACCACTGGCTGAGCGTGGACTGGAAGCCGTCCCATACGCTGAAAGCGAAGGCTACGGGTCCCAATATGGAGAGCACGACCAGGAAAAAGGTACGCACGGTGTCTATCAGCAGCGAGGCCGCCGCAAATATCAGTTCCAGCAGGCTGCGGAAGGCGTCACGGATGCTCTTTTCCAGGTTGTATATCCCCACTTCCACGTACATGCCCAGCCGGGAGGCGGCATCCGAGGGCGACCAGCCCAGCTCGTCCAACTGCCGGTCAAACTCCTCGTCGCTTACCAGATAGGCGGTTTCGGGATTCCGTAGCATGGCCTCCCTTTCCAATTCCTCCTTTTGTGCACGGTACTGTTCCATGTCCAGCGTCTGCCCCTCCAGCATCTTATGCGTGCCCTGTACGATGGGGCTGAGCACGCTGTTCACCGTGCCAAGCACCAGTGTAGGAAAGAGCAGGATGCAGATGCCGATGGCGAAGGGGCGCAACAGCGGATACACGTCTATCGGTTCGGCACGTGCCATCGACTGCCACACACGGACGGCGACGTAGAAGAGCGCCCCCAGTCCGGCAAGCCCCTTGCCCACATCCATCATGTCCTCGCAAAGGGGAAGCATCTCGTCATACAGGGTCGCCAAGGTGGTATGCAGGTTGGCGAAATCAATCGACATCAGTACCATAGGCTACCAGTATTTGGAGGTTTCATCCCCGTAGAGCCGCATCACACGGTCCAGGTCGTTCTTTTTCCTGGCTCTGAGATAGCTCACGGCGATGTTCTTGTTCGTATAGTATCTTACCAGATTGCGGTAGCGGCGCATCTCTGAGTAGCAGTGGTCCACTACGTCCATACGGTCTTTGTCGGTCATGGAGAGCGTGCTCACGTTGATGACCTGCCTCAAATCCTGCAACACGCCGTTGCTCTCCTCCAACAGGCGGGCATAACCGAAGGCGATGGCGTCCAGTTCACGGGGCGAGAAGCTCTCATCATCCAGCATCTTGCCGAAATTCGTCACATAGATATTGGACACGTCGCCCACCATCAGGATGATGTCACGCACCTTGCGGGCATCCTGTATCAGGTTGTTCACCGCTTTGAGCTGGTCATAATATTTCTTCGCCTGCTCATAGATTTTCACCGTCTCGGCAAAGCTCTCGGCGGTATTGACCGCCGTCTTCGAGGTGTGGGCGATGTTGTCCGACATGTTGATGATGCTTTGGGCAAGGTTGCCGGGGTCGGTCACCACCCACTGGGCATTAGCGCCGGTAACGCAGCAGGCAAGCACCGCACCTGTCAGGAATGACTTCGCTTTCATGGGCGTTCCTCCTTGCGTACATAGTCACCGTTCGGGGAAAAGGTCAGCACGTCGGTCGCCTCGTTGTAAGAGACGTCGATGCGGTAGCCCGTGTGGATGAACAGGTTGCCGTTCTCCTCCACCAGCAGGTAGGTCTGTGGTCTGAGCAGACGTGTCCGGGCGCTTCGGGCGAATACCGTCACCTTGTAGGCTGCCCCTTCTTTATATACCAGCACGTCCGGCTTGCCTTCCACACTGCTCCACGAGCCGCAGAGCTTGTCACGGTCGGTACCGCTCTCCGAGCAGCTTTGCAATACCACGACGGCCATACCGATCAGGCACACCGCCAGCTTCATAAGGGATTTGTTTCTCATAATTGTTCTCTTTGGGGGGTTGATACTTGTCTTTGTTCCTCTCGTTTTCTCTCCGCCAGCCGGCGGATGGCAAGTTCCAGGTCGCCGTCCAGTTCTGCGGCGAGCCGTTGCACTTCCAGTTTCTCGGATTCCTCCGTCGTGAACGTGAAATACTCTTCAGCACTTACCTCTGTGGCATAGACCGCCGATTGGGTGCCGCCAAGCCCTATCCACACCTCCCGGTAGAACCGTCCGGGATGGTTCGCCTGGTTGATGGAGAGGATTTGCCCTTTCTCCTTCTCGGTCAGCCCAAGCAGCCGTTGGATGTGCTCGAACTTGTTCATGTATTTCCGCTGGTCCAAAAGAATCTTGCAGTCGGAATTGTTGATGATAGCCTCCTTCACAATGGGGGAACTGATGATGTCGTCCACTTCTTGGGTCACCACCACCGCCTCTCCGAAATATTTACGGACAGTCTTGAAGAGGTACTGGATATACCCGCTCATATTGGCGGACATCAGGGCTTTCCAGCACTCCTCGATTAGGATCATCTTGCGTACCCCTTTCAGCTTGCGCATCTTGCTGATGAAGGTTTCCATGATAATCAGCGTTACCACCGGAAGCAGTACCTTGTTGCTGCTGATATTGTCCAGTTCAAAGACGATGAACCGCTTGTTTGTCAGGTCCAGCTCCTTGTCGGAGTTCAGCAGGAAGTCGTAGTCGCCTCCCTTGTAGAAAGGCTCCAGCACGTTCAGGAAGCCGTCGATGTCGAAATCCTTCTCACGCACTTTCTTTTCCGCTATCATCCGGCGGTAGTCACCGTCCACGAACTCGTAGAAGCCGTTGAAGTCCGGCTTTACCGCCCGGCTTCCGGTAATTTTACGGATATAGGCGTTCACCGCCCCGGAGAGTGCCACTTCTTCCGACCGTTTCGGGGCTTCATCCTCCCGTTTCCACAGGGTCAGTATCAATGTCTTGATGCTTTCCCGCTTCTCCACATCGAACTCGCCGGAATCGGTGTAGAACGGGTTGAAGGCAATCGGGTTGTCCTCTTCATACGTGATGTAGATGCCGTCCTCACCGTGCGTGCGGTCGTGAATCATCCGGCACAACCCCTGGTAGCTGTTGCCTGTATCCACCAGCAGGATATGCGCTCCCTGCTCATAATAGTTGCGCACCAGATGGTTGGTGAAAAAGGACTTGCCGCTGCCGCTTGGTCCCAATATGAATTTGTTGCGGTTCGTGATGATGCCCCGTTTCATCGGCAAGTCGGAAATGTCCACGTGTACCGGAATGCCGTTCTGCCGGTCCGCCATGCGGATGCCGAACGGACTGGGCGAACTCCGGTAATTGGTCTCTCCGGCAAAGAGGCAGACCGCCTGTTCCAGGAACGTGTAAAATGACTCCTCTGCCGGAAAATCCGCCCCATTGCCGGGGATGCCCGCCCAGTAAAGCACCGGGGTATCGATGGTGTTGTACCGGGGAGTGCACTCCATCATGGCGAGCTGGCTGCCCGTGTCGTTCTTGATACGGCGGAACTCCTCGGCATCCTCCGCCCAGGCGATGACGTTGCAGTGGCACCTGACGGGAAGCACGCCCTTGGTATGCGCCTCGTCCAGATACATCTCCGTCCACTCCTGGTTCACGGCATTGCTCCGGCTGTAACAGGACAACGAGAGCATGTTGCGCGAGTTCTTCTCCATCATTTGCAGGATTTCCTGCGCGTTGTCGATGAACACGTATTGCGAGTAGATGTGGTTGCAGGAGAGCAACAGCCCCACGGGAGCTGCGAAGGAGAGGCGGCAGTCGCTCTTGTCGGTGGACATACGCTCGTAGCGCATGTCGGTAGAGAGTCTGCCCGGCAGGTCTTCCGTGTCCGAAAGGGTGTGCAGGCAGAGCCGTTTGTCCCCGATACGCATCCGTCCGGGCTTGAGACAGATGTCCTGCAACACAGCGGTTTCATCTTCCATCGAAAGGGAGAGGTATTTCTCTACCAGCCCGGGACGTTCCTTCGTGCCGGTAATCTCCTCTGTTTCCAGACGGCGAAGCCGGATGTGGCCGGAGTCGTTCACGATATGTTCGAACTGCTCCACCGCTTCCAGAAAACGGGCTGCTATGTCCTTGTCGGTAATCTCCCTGGGCAGTAGGAATCCCCGGCAAAGGGTGTTGAAATCGCTTTGCCGGCGGTTGCGCTCACGGGTGGTCTTTGTCAGGTACAGGAAACAGCAGTGGTTCAGATACGGCCTTTCGTTGAAGTGGCGCTCATAGCTGCGCGAGAGGAAGCTCTGTTTCTCCTCACTGTTTTTCGGACGGTAGCTCTCTTTCGTGAACCAGTCCTGCTTGCAGACAATGCTATGCTCGGGCAGTACCTTGATAGCCTTTGTCCAGGTGGAGTGCATGGACTCATACTCCTCCGCCGTCACCGTGTACAGTTCGGGAAGCTCCACCTCGAAAGCCACGGTCAGGTCGGCGTCCTTGCTCACGATGCAGCCGTTCTCCACCGAGAGCAGGGGGAACTTGCGTTCCAGCGTTTCCGCTTTCAATACATTTCTCATGGTTTCTTCTTTCTTTTCGTGAATAACCGGAATATTCTCTTGCGGTGAATCAGATAACGGGGATGCTGTTTCTCCGCCAGCAGCTTCATCAGCCCGTGCTCGCCGTAGCGGGCGTTCAGGCGGAATGTCCCACATACCAGCAGGCCGCCGGCTACAATCCCGAATGGAATGCATATCCATTGGTCCACGCCTGCCAGATAGAGAACGACCACCGCCAGAAGCACCGCCACCAGACCGCCCGCAAAGACGAACAGGTATTGCGATTTGAGCCCTTTGAACTCGACGGGATTGCCCGCCCCCTTGTTTACAGGATACTCCATGCGCTTAGAGGAAAAAGGAACGCAGGATGGTGGCGGCTACAATCAGGAAAATACAGGCGAAAAACCAGCTGGCCGCAGTCTTCGAGGTGTCGGGGTCGCCGCTGGAAAACTTGCCGTAGGTCTTGATGCCGCCGACCAGACCCAGTACGGCACCGATGGCATAACAGAGTTTCGTGGCGGGATCGAAATAGGAGGTCATGAGGCTGGTCGCCTCGTTGATACCTGCAAGGCCCTGGCCCTGCGCGTAAGCACCGGTGGCTATCGCCACACACAGCACTGAAAAAAGGATTCTTCTCTTCATTGTCGAATCGTTTGGGTAAGACATAAAATTGATTTCGATGGCGAAGATAAGATGGGATAATACGCTTTGAGACAACCCTTTCATCAGATGTCAACGGATGTCATCAAATGTCCGGAAATGCAGAATATTAAAGAAAGAAAACATAAAAAAGCATCCTTTGGAGTGAGGATGCTCGTTTCTATGTCGCTATATGCTTGACTTTAATTCATCTATTTTTACTAATATTTTATCAGGTTTTTCCACACCTAAAAAAATGGAGTCGGGATTATAACCCATAAATTGGATATAAGTACGAATCAAGGTATAGTGCTTTCTTGCGTAGGTTGTATCGATAGTATGTGCCTTATCAAAACAAATTGGTTCATGATGCGCAATTCTGTTTCTAAACTCACGAATGGAGGAAAGGTCATCATAAATTTGTTTTTGGTTCAATCCATGTGCTTTGGATGGAAAAATCTGCAAAAGGGTCTTACCACCCACACGATAATTTCGTTTAGTAAACAAATGTGTCCAAAAGCCAAAATGAAAAGAAGCTACCATTTTATCATGGCTATATTCCCCTTTATTCGTATAAGAGGTCTTCAACTTGTGTATATCTGCCGCATCATGTTCCAATAATAAACCGGAAGCAGCCTGCATAACAATCCAGTCTGTGCCGAGTTTGGCCGTATAATGCTCGTCTATTAGATTTCGTAAGATTATTTCAAACGTACCAATTATACCATAGAAGCGTTGGCTCAATTTGATATTATATTGATAAAGTTGGATAGTCTTGGATTTATCTTCCCCACAGGCAAACTTATATTTATTGATACGTGCTGTTGAAAGTAGCCGTATGCGGTCTGTATATTTCATTATTCGTCTTTTATTTGCAAATATAAAAAGAAATATCTATATTTGCAACGTAATACCCTGTCGTCCCTGTCGCAAGACAAACTTCAGGGTTTTTGTTTTATATACGGAAAAGAACAGACATAGAAAATCCTATATACGTAACACAACGCATACAGGATTCCAAGTCAATTCTCTAAACTGTCAGACCAGGCTCCTCCAGTCAGCAACAGCCTTATATCCGTTCTTTTCCTTTTTCGCTGGAAGCGCATTTCCCTCCTCGTCCAAATACATTCCCATCAATTCCTCAAGCACTCCATCGTTCTCCACCTGTGATGAAATCACATCGAACATGTCCGTTTCCCGGATGGCGCGTAATGTGACGGCTGCCCGGCGGGATTTCACTGCATCTTTTCTGGCACCTCCTATATTGAATAGCACATCTCCCACATTAGCCAAATCCTCCGGTGTGATGGCCGGTGTGGCAGGTTCCGCAGGAATGGTTTGTTTATCCAGTTCCTCTTGTTCCTCCCGTAACCTTTCCATCTCCTTCAAAGGTAAGCTACATTCCACATCCTCTTCCGGAACGTTATCCTCCTCACCGATATAATCCGTACCCTTTTCCAATGGTTGACACATATAGGGAGCCACCGTCTTACCGGAATTTTCATCTAAATAAACGAAACGTGTCTTGCCAATCACGTCCGCATTATTCACTGATTCCGGTGGATGGACTTCCGGGATTTTTGTCGGAGTATAAAGCAATTCACACAACTCCTGCAATTTCTTTTTCTGTTGCCATACCTTATATAATAGGTAGGCGGCACAACCCATCCGCACTGAAAAATGAACAAACTCTTCCATATCATTCCACATCTATCGCTTCTTTGGAAGCCTCTTCATTATAAATCCCATTGATTACAGACTTGTACCGCTTCAGATGGTCAGACATCACACTGTTTATAAACGTGGGCACCGACATGTCAGGTGCAATGACAGGCAATATCTTGGCGCACGATTTGTAAATGGAATCGTGCAGATAGGTCTGCCTTCTCGCCCCGGTCAGCTTCACTTGTAGGAATTGCCTGCGGTATTCGTCCCTTTCCGGATGCTGTACGGATTTCCTAGGTACGGATGTTTTTCTGACTGCTGGGACGGAAGCTCTTGTTTCCGATTCCTGCGGGACAGTTTCCATTCCCGTATCCTCCGATGTCTTTTCCGGTTGCACATCTTCCGATTGTTGCAGCTGTTCCAATGCCGTAACATCCCCGGCCACCACACGCTTGAGCGCATCTTCGTCCACATTGTAAACGCTTCTTCTTTTGTTTGCCATAGTCTTTCTATTATAGTTTGAGTATCGTATCTATTTCAGCGGCCAGCAAGTCCAGGTTACTGCCCTTCAACGCGGAGTCGGAAGGAGGGAACAGCGTGCTTCGGAACATCTGCCCTTTCATGCCCGCATCCTTGTTATAGCGTTCCGCACTCGGTATGGTTGTTTCCAAGACCGGAAGTTTCAAGGATTTAAATATTTGCGTATAGGCATTATACAAATCCTTGGAGACACGTTTGTCCATCCGGTTCCAGAACATATAGATGTCACGTAAGGGAACGTCCTTATGACCAAGCATGAATTCACGAACGGCCAGTACAAACCTCATGCTACTCAGCGTCACCATTCGTTCCTGCGTAATCGGGGTAAACACATAGTCCATATTAATGATGGACTGGAGGACACCGGCCGTATTGACGGTTCCGGGAAGGTCGAAAAGTACCAGGTCGTATTCAAGACCGGAGCTTTCAATGAACCGGCAGGCCGTTTCCCTGGCATCTTCCGGGGTGGAGGGCAGGATGTTGTAGCTTTTGCGCCCGCTCTCACCGAACTGCTCCACTAACCGGTTTTGCAGGCGTTCGTTCTTCTCCACGGTCTTCACGTCCCAATCGCGCATCGCCTTGATGCTGTGTTGAGGATAATCACAATCCACCACCAACACATTTCTGTTTTTCAAGTAGTGATAATAACCGGCAAGAAGCACCGTCAAGGTGGATTTGCCTACACCGCCCTTCTGGTTACTCAGGGCGACAAATAAAGGTTCCTTCTTCATGTCTGAATGAATTTAGGGTTTGTAATTATGTTTATTCTCTCTTGTTTCCTTGTATCAGGAAATGAACCGTACCGGTATATTGTACCCTGTACCGTCAGACAGCTTGTATCGTACCGGTACTTTCCTGCCGAACAACCCTATAAAGTATGACTACCGAAAAGGATGAAAGAACGGAGTACCATACGATTGACATGGCATTCATACAGGACAAGTATTACCGTATGACATTTTATCTTTCATTGAACCGACAGATTTTATGCCGTATCGGTACAAGATTGTCCGCATAGTCTTATTCCATCACATACAGCAAAGTATCGTATCTGTATAAACTGTAACGTATCACTGAATACAAGGCACGATAATATATGCTGTATCGCTCCATTTCTAATTGTCCGGTATCGGTACAATACTTTTTACGCCGTACTGATAAAAGGCTTGCTCTCTTGCGTCACGCCAAATGTAGAAGCAATTTTCCGAACTTTTATCAGAATCACCTTCCCCTGTCATCACGTGTCATCAGATGTCATCACCTGTCACATATCCGTCTGTTTAACAGATGATTTCAACTGCCTAATTTTGCAAAGTCAGAACAAGGCGATGGAAAAAAACGCTTCATCGGACCACAGCACGCCGCAAGCGCCGCGCAGCAATCCGACGAAGGAGGATTCTCTGTTCAAGCGAACAGAGCAAGTTGTGTCTTCGTCCGACAAAAAGTATTTTGTCCGACAAAGACCAACTTGCCCCGACTGCGGTCGGGGGCAATCCGCTCCAAAGTCGCGGATTCCGGCAGAAACAAAAAATCTCAAACAAATGGAGAAAACAACAAGGACTAAGACTGGCAGAAAGCCAAAGCAGGACCCGGCGGACTACAAGTACAGTTTCCGCCTGAATGCGGAAGAGAACACAAGATTTGAACGGATGTTAACGAATTCCGGTGCCAAAGACCGCACGCTGTTCATCAAGAAATCCCTCTTCGGCGGTCAAATCAAAGTGGTGAGGATTGACAAGGCGACGATGGACTACTACATCAGACTGACCGAGTTCCACAAGCAGTTCCAGGCAATCGGCAACAATTACAACCAGGTGGTACGTGCTGTCAAGAACAATTTCGGGGAAAAGCGGGCGATGGCATTGCTGTACAAATTGGAGAAACTGAGCATCGAACTGATGATAGTCTGCAAGAAAGTGATGGCATTAACCGAGGAATACGAACGGAAATGGTTGCAAAAATAAGTCACGGGATGAGTCTTTACGGGGCTCTCGCCTACAATCATAACAAGGTGGCGGCAGGTACAGCCGAAATCCTTTCGGGCAACCGCATGATTTCCGACCGGTTAGGACGACCGAGCGAGGATATCCGCCTGGCATTACTCTCTTTCGAGAACTACCTGCTGGCAAACCGCAACACGGCAAAGCCCGTCCTGCACATCTCACTCTCTCCGGCGCCGGAAGACAAACTGGCTGATGGACAGTTGGAGGAACTGGCGGAACGGTATATGCGGAAGATGGGATATGGCGACCAGCCCTACATCGCCTATAAGCATGGCGATACGCACAACACGCACGTCCATATAGTCAGTGTATGCGTGGATGAGGAGGGAAAGAAAATCAGCGACTCCTACGAGCACCGCCGTTCCATGACAGCCTGCCGGGAATTGGAAGTTGATTTTGGTCTGCGCAACGGTGCGGATGCCGAACGGCAAAATCCGAAAGCGGAACTAAGAAAGGTGGATGCCTCCTTGGGGGATGTCCGCCATCAAATGGGCAACACGCTCAAAGTCGTGTTGGAAAGCTATCGCTTCCAGACCTTCGGTGAATACAGCGCCCTGCTCTCCACCCTCAACATCGAGGCGAAGCAGGTTAGAGGGGAATACAACGGTGTACCCTATACCGGTATCATCTATTCAGCGACCGATGATAACGGGAAGGTAACCAGTCCGCCCTTCAAAAGTAGCCGCTTCGGAAAACGCTTTGGGAACGAACAATTAGAGAAACGGATACTGGTGAACCAAAAAGAACTCAAGGAGGGGAAATGGGCACCATCCATACAAGCAGATATCGCCCGTGCCTTACGTCAGGCGGATTCCCGGAAAAGCTTTGTGGAGTTACTCAAGCAAAAACGTATCGACGTGGTGTTCCGGGAGAACGGACAGGGGCGCATCTACGGTGTCACTTTCATTGACCACAACCGTCGGCAGGTGTTCAACGGTTCACGCATGGGCAAGGAATTTTCCGCCAATATGTTTAACGGCTATTTCAAGTGGTTGGAGGATATTCCCGAAAAGGAACGCGGCGGGCATTCAGCTACGGAGCTTTGGCAACACTACCGCCACGATTCAGGCAGCACACTTGAACTGGCGGCAGGTATCCTTTCCTTGGAAACCAACCCGCATGATTACGAGGAGGAAGCCTTCGCACGCCGTATGAAAAAAAGACAGAAAGCCAAACGCGAGTCGCGCGGCATCTAATCCAAACATGTATCAACCATTTATTCCCGATTCTTATGCAACAGGAAGACGATTTGAGGGCTCTCGCCAAAATAATGGAATTCGGACGGGCCGTGAGTATTTTTCTTTTGGTCGTACACGTCTATGTATATTGTTATCCGAGCATGGTCGCCTGGCACTTGGACCTTGCGGTACTGGACAAGATTTTGATAAACTTCAATTTTCACACGGGTGTCTTCGACAACATCTTGTGGAGCAAACTGCTGGCAGTACTTCTGCTGGCCATTTCCTGCATGGGTACGCACGGTGTCAAAGAGGAAAAAATCACCTGGCCCAAAATCTATGCGGCATTGGTCGCCGGATGTAGCCTTTTTTTTCTGAACTGGTGGCTGCTGGATTTGCCACTGCCACATCCGGTAAGCACCATATTATATGTAAGCACGCTTGCCGCAGGTTATCTCGGTCTGCTGATGGCCGGTTTGTGGATGAGCCGGCTCTACAAGCATAACCTGATGACCGATGTGTTCAACAATGAGAACGAGTCCTTCCGGCAAGAAACACAGTTGATGGAAAATGAGTATTCCGTCAATCTCCCAACTAAATTTCAATATGGCGGCAAACTCAACGATGGATGGATCAACGTAGTAAACCCGTTCCGTGCCACCATTGTATTGGGTACACCGGGTTCCGGTAAATCGTATGCAGTCGTAAACAACTACATCCGCCAGATGATTTCCAAGGGGTATAGTTGTTACCTGTATGATTACAAGTTCGACGACCTCTCTACCATCGCCTATAACACCTTGCTCTGCAATATGGACAAATATAAGGTCAAGCCCCGCTTCTATGTCATCAATTTCGATGATCCGCGCCGTTCGCACCGCTGCAACCCCATTACCCCGGAGTTCATGACGGACATTTCCGATGCGTATGAGGCAAGCTATACCATCTTATTGAATTTGAACAAGACTTGGATTGAAAAACAGGGGGATTTCTTTGTGGAGTCACCGATTATCCTGCTGGCAGCCATCGTGTGGTACCTCAAAATATATAAGAACGGTATGTATTGTACTTTCCCCCATGCGGTGGAACTTCTCAACAAGCCTTATTCGGACTTGTTTACCATCCTGACCTCTTATCCGGAATTGGAGAACTACCTTTCTCCCTTTATGGATGCCTGGAAATCCGGAGCGCAAGATCAGCTCCAGGGCCAGATAGCCTCCGCAAAAATTCCCCTTACTCGTATGATTTCCCCACAACTTTACTGGGTAATGACAGGTAACGACTTTTCGCTGGACATTAATAATCCAGAGGAGCCCAAAATCCTGTGCGTGGGTAACAACCCCGACCGCCAGAATATCTACTCGGCGGCACTCGGTCTTTACAATTCGCGCATAGTGAAACTCATCAACAAGAAAGGGAAACTTAAAAGTGCTGTCATCATAGACGAACTACCCACCATCTATTTTCGCGGCTTGGACAACCTAATAGCCACCGCACGAAGCAACAAGGTGGCAGTCTGCCTCGGTTTTCAAGACTTCTCCCAACTGAACCGCGACTATGGTGAAAAAGAATCGAAAGTGGTACAGAATACGGTCGGCAACATTTTCAGCGGGCAGGTGGTAGGCGAAACGGCAAAGACACTCTCCGAGCGATTCGGCAAGGTACTCCAGCAACGCCAATCGGTTTCCATCAACCGGCAGGATGTCTCCACCTCCATCAATACACAACTTGACTCGCTCATTCCGGCTTCCAAGATCGCCACCTTGTCTCAAGGTACGTTTGTCGGTGCTGTCTCCGACAATTTCGGTGAGAAGATTGACCAGAAAATATTCCATGCTGAAATCATTGTGGATCATGCCAAGGTCAGCGCGGAGGAAAAAGCGTATAAGAAAATTCCAATCATCAACGAGTTTAAGGACAAGAAGGGTAACGACATCATGCAAGAGCAAATCCAGCGCAACTATGACCTGGTCAAGGCGGATGCCCAAGCCATTATCAATATGGAAATGGAACGTATCAAGGCTGATCCTGAATTATGTAAACGGTTGGGATTAAAAGACGAAGACAAAAAAGACAAGAAATCGAAATAATGTGCTACCCATTCAGAAAGAATCACTATATTTGGAACTCAAAATAAAAAAATAACGGCAGTTTACGGATGTGGCTGCTGATTATTATACATAAGTCGCAAGACGTCTCGAACGGAAATCTGGTAAATTTCAATGACAGAGGCTATTGCGTGAGGCTTATGCTATACCTTATAGCGTGAGCCCATGCAAGTTTCTGTCATTGGGCATACCAGAGCCTCCGTTCGAAACTGCGTGGGTTTCACGCTTTTGTTGATTAAAACGAACTGAGGTATGGGCAAAGTACATGTGGCTGCGGCAGTAACCCTTGACGGTTTCCTGCCGGACAAGAAAGAAAAGGAATTATGGGAATGGATGAGGACAAGTAAACGGGGCTTTCTTTACTGCCAAGAAAAAGTTACCTCCTTGATGTTTCCCAACTATCCTTTACTAAGTCTGATGGCCCGTTTGGACTATTCATCCAATATCTATTATGCGGAAGTAACAGATGTGGAAATGGTAGAACTACTCAGAAGGCTTTCCTACTTCAATCTGATAGACCAGATTACCCTCTATATATTTCCCATATCCTACAAGCAGGGAATCTCTCTATATAATGATTTCCAGCAATGCGATTGGAAACTATGCGGTGTACGAACATTCCGAAACGGTATCTGCCGTATGGTTTACAGAAGGCGGGGACATCACCGACCGTAATAGGATGAACATTTATTTCAAGCCGTATTTTTGCATCAGTGCATATACGGAAGGTCGGCTGACATCCAGCAATTCAGCCGTTCGGGTGATGTTATACCCAGTTTTTTCCAGTGTCTGAACCAACATCCGCCTCTTCTCTTCTTCTTTCCTCAACTTTGAGGCTTGCAGTGTTTCTCTGGTATTTTTGCGAAGTGTTGCCGTTGTTTCCAACGGTTTGCCTGTGTCCAATCCCAAATCAGTGACCGTAATCAGCTTTTGGCTGCAAACCAACACAGCGCGTTTGATCCGGTTGCTCATCTCACGTACATTCCCGCTCCAAGCATATTCCAACATCATCTGTTCGGCTTCCGGGGTGAATCCCTCACATTCCCGCCGTAAATCCCCGGCATACTGCTCCCTGAAAAATGAAGCGAGCGGCAGGATGTCTTCTTTGCACTCGCACAACGGAGGTTGATAGAGGTCAAACTCATTCAGACGATGATATAGGTCTTCCCTGAAACGTCCCTCCTTGATAAGCTTTTGCATATCCTCGTTCGTTGCAGCGATAATACGCACATCGGTCTTGATGAGTTTTTGGCTTCCTAATGGTTGATAGACACGTTCCTGTAATACTCGCAGTAATAGTTTCTGCAAATTCTGTGGCATGTTTCCCACCTCGTCCAAAAACAACGTGCCGCCCTGTGCCGCATCAAAACAGCCTTTTCGCTCCATATCAGCACCGGTAAAAGCCCCTTTCACATGTCCGAAGAACTCCGAAGCAATCAGCCCGTCAGGAATACCGCCGCAATTCACTGCTACAAAGGGCTTCCCGTTCCGGTCGCTCTGCTGATGGATGCTTTGGGCGATGGATTCCTTTCCGCTACCGCTCGGACCGAAAATCAAGACGGACATGTCGAAAGGAGCCACTAGACGGACAAGGCGTTCCGTTTCCCGTGCCTGCGGGCTAACCCGTTTGAATATCCGCTTCTCACCCCGGATGACAGATGGGGTATTGAGCAGGCTGTGCGTTAAGTCCAACAACCGTTCGCGGTGTACCGGTTTAGGCAGGTAATCTTCCGCACCCAACTTGATGGCATTTACTGCATCCGCATAGGAAGCATATTCCGTCATAACGACAAACGGGGTGGCCATATTGTTTTTACAGAGCCATTCCAACAATCGGATGCCGTTACCTTCAGGAAGGCGCACGTCCGAAAGTATCAAATCGAACCCTGTTTTCTTTATCTGTTTTCGGGCTGAGGGTTCGTCAATGGTGGTCACAACCTCATAGCCTGCCTGTTCCAGCCAGATCCGCTGTATATGAGACAAGGTCAGGTTATCCTCAACAATCAGTACCCTTTTCTTCATATTTCATTCTTTTCAGTTCCTCTCCGGCACCGGATATGAATTCCCGTATCCGGAGAATTATTCGCTCCGTCTCTTCCTCCAATATTTTCATTTCGACCTGTTCGTCATGCAAAAAATTCTGATAAGCATACAGAATGTTCTCACGTTGCAAAAGAGTCCAAGTAGGAAGCATACGATGAACAATATTGCGCATGGAGGTACGGTTATTGCACTTTAATCCATCTTCCAGTTCTTTTATATCACGGCTACTTTCCGCAATGAACAACTTCAATATTTCCGTTTTGTCATCCACCTCATCTGTCAGGACGGAAAAATCAACGTCTGCGTCCGTTTTATTCCGGGGCATTTGCGCAGTCAGAAAAGACAGCAGTTCATTCATGGAGAATGGCTTGAAGATGCAGTCGCAAAATCCCGCCTTCAGATAGACCTCCAGCTTGTCATCCCCGCGTGCGGTCATGGCAGCCACAGGAATGCTTTTTGAATTTCTGATATTGGCGGTACGCAGTAATGATAATAGTTCAAAACCTCCAGTTCCTGCCATCTGTATATCTGTCAGGACCAAGTCATATTCGCCATCACGCAAGGCGGTAACCGCCTCTTTCACATGGCTATATGCACGGCAGACTATCCCGTTGCGTTCCAGCATTTCCTTGAGGACGGCCAGTTGCATTCTGTCATCATCAACGGCTATGACACTTTTGGGAAGAACGGAAGGCTTTTCCGCAGACTGCACTTCCTGGTATATTTTGCCGTCCGTTTCCGGAAGCGGCAATGATACATGGAAAACTGTACCTCTGCCCACTTCACTCTCCACATTCAGTGTCCCGGACATATTTCTTACAAGCCCGCGTACAATTGGAAGACCCAGCCCGAACCCTCCGGCATCCACATCCGGAGCGGCACGCACCAAAGGCTCAAACACTTCAGATAAAGTCTCTTCGGACATACCGATACCTGTATCCTGTATAGCAAGGAAAAGAGTCTCGTTTTCATAAAAGGCAGACAAGCGTATATGCCCGTTCGGAGTGAACTTTACAGCATTAGACAACAGGTTATCCAATACACGCTCAATCCGGTCCGGATCTCCGTTTACAATAATATCCGGGACTTCACATCCGTTTTTGAATTGAAGTCCTACGGCGTTGGCCCGTGGGCTATACACTTCGGCTATTTTGTCCAACATCGGTCTCAACCGGAACGGAACGGTGTTGACCGAATCCTTGCCCGCCTCAATGCGATAAACATCCATCAGGTCGTTCACAATTCTGAGGATGTGCCGACATGTGACTTGGATGTTTTCTAAATGGATGTTCCGCTTTTTCTTTTCGCGGGTATCCATGACCAATTCAGCACTGTTCAATATAGTACCCAATGGACCGCGCACGTCATGGGAAACAGCCAACAGGATCTTCTTTTGGCTGTCAACCAGCAGACGATTCTGTTTTAGGGCATCTTCCAACATGCCGTTAACTTTCAAATACCGTTTCCTGTCTTGGTAAGTGGCACAGAACAAGAAGGCAAGCAGCAGGACGGAACTGATTATTCCGCACACAATCAAGACGAAGGAAAAACTGTACAGGTTTTGAATATCCGCTTCTTTTTGCCGGATTGCAGTTTGGGTCTTGGAATCCAGCTCGGCGATCAGTATGTTCATCTTTTGGTTCAACAGTGTGTTCCACCTTTGCAGGCTGTCTATAGAGCTGTCAAACTGTCTTTCCCAATTCTGCTGCTGCCTGACCAATGACTTGTTCAGGGTATGCAATCGAGTCAGCGAGGAGTTGTCCGTACTTTTTTCTTTCTTCTTGAACAACCGGAATCCCTTTGACTTCTTACGATTCTGCTGTTCAATTACCATCGCTTCCTTGCTGAGTTTTGGAAGTTGTTGAATGATAGGTTTCCCGCTCCAATCTTGCGCTTGGGACAGCCGCATAAGACGAGACATGAACATTTCCTTTTGACTGAACAAACTACGCAAGGAATCTATCTGTTCATACGGGATAAATTCCTTGCAGATTGGTTCGGTAGCCAATAGGAGGCTGTCCAAAGCGGCGGTCTTTTCCTTATATAAACGATAGTCCGCTTCGTTCCAACCGATTACGGATTCGCCGAGCAGGGATAATTCCGCAATTTGCCAATGAGCTCTATTTATCAATCTTCTAAAAGAATTCATCTCTGATACAGAATACTCTATCTGAATTTTCTGCCTTCTTTCATTATAGATAGTTCCAGCAAGACAAAACATAATTACCAATAGGAGAATGTAACCTATTATTAATTTAGAGTATAATGCAGTCATTTTAAGTAAGTAATCAAAATTGGTCTTATTTTTCAGATATGGAATTAAACGGGTAAATGAATTTTGTTTATGTACTTGTATCTTGCACGACTTCTGAAAAATCCGCTTAATACACATCTAAACAATTGTTATTTTCTGTTACATAGATATATCACCCAATATATTCCATCTATTTTAAATCTGGCATCCATTTCATCACATTAGCAGGTGCCCTCTCTGCCAGCAGTTCTTTTTTCATAAAATCCATATACGGAGCGACATGTGAAAAGAACTGATGATATCCTTTACATAAATAATTTAATCCTGATTCACCAGAATTTGTACGGGCAAAACGATTTTTAGGACATTCTCCATTACAAGCAAAAAGGAATTCGCATTCACGACATTGTGTTGGAAGGGTGTCCTGCTTAGCCAAACCAAACTTTTGTTCTGTTTTGCCATACATCATCTCGGTAAGCGTGTGAGTACGTATATTTCCCAGTTTATACTCAGGGAATACAAAATGATCACAAGTATATACATCACCATTATATTCTATAACTCCAGCGTGGCCACAAGTCTTTGCTAACGTGCAAACTCCCGGTTGTTCACCCATCCAATTGGCTAATGTAGAGTCAAACAATTGAATATAATATTTTCCGACATCCTGCTTTACCCATTCATCAAAGATGGTACAAAGAAAATTTCCCCATTGCTCTGGAGTAACAGAAAAATCAGCCAATGGAATATTTTCTTTGTCAGCCGGACAAGCCAGATAACGGCCGTCACTATGTGGCATAATGCGTTCTACAATCGGAGAGAATTGGATAAAATGGCATTCTATCTCTTTAAAAAAATGATAAAATTCTAAGGGATAGTCTGCATTGAAATCATTGACTACGGCTAATGCATTCCATTCCACCCCATGTTTCTTCAATAGATCTATGCCATGCATCACCTTGGTAAAAGATGGCAGTCCCTGCTTATTGCGACGATATTCATCATGGAACTCCTGTGGACCATCAATAGAAATCCCAACCAGCCAGTTATTTTCTTTAAAGAAACGGCACCATTCATCCGTCAGCAATGTGCCATTTGTCTGTATCGAATTATCGATAGTGCGTCCACCAGCGTATTTCTGCTGCAATTCAATTACGCGCTGATAAAAAGAAATCGGACGCATCAACGTTTCTCCACCATGCCATGTAAAAAGGACTTGCGGCATCGTCTGTGATTCAATATATTGTTTGATAAACATTTCGAGCAATTCATCGCTCATAGTAAACCTACCGGAAGGTTCATTGGACTTATACAAATTGTTTTTCTCCAAATAGTAACAGTATTTGCATGCCAGATTGCAAATGGAACTGACAGGCTTAGCCATTACATAAAGCGGTTTGGCAAAAGGTGCAAGTGTAGTCATGATAATTTAAAGTGATTAAAACAACTTGAGAGTATATCAAAAGCCCCTTTTTTATAAATTTACCTCCGTTACAACGATCTGTGGCGGAGGTAAATTTTAAGTTCAGGGTGTTTTGACACCTTTCTGTTGCTGATGTTTTAGGATTTTACAATACTACTATTTAATTATTTCAATTTTGGCTTTTTGTAAATCTTTGTCCATAGAAGAGGAACCCACCATAATTGTAAATGTTCCGGGTTCTACGCCATATTCCATTGCGCGATTATAGTAAGCCAATTTATCAGGAGATATTGTGAACTCAACCGTGCGTTTTTCACCCGGTTTCAGCGTAACACGCATAAAATCTTTCAATTCCTTTACTGGTCGGGTAGCGTAACTATAATCATCGCGGATATAAAGTTGGACAATCTCGGTTCCTTCTGATTTTCCGATATTGGTAAGTTCCACACTGGCTGTAAAAGAGTCTTTGGAAGAGACTTTATTGCCGGACAGTTTCAAGTTACTATATGCAAAAGTCGTATAGCTCAGTCCATATCCAAAAGCATAAAGCGGTGTGCTGGCTCCATCTTTATACTTATGGAAATACTGTGACGGCTTATGATTATAAATCATCTGTATTTGTCCTGCATGGCGAGGAATGCTGATGGGCAATTTGGCCGACGGATTTACTTTTCCGGTCAGGATGTTAGCCACGGCGGTACCGGCAAAAGATCCCGGTTCCCAAGCTTGTACCAGAGCCGGAACGTTCTGCGCAATCCAATTGACACTCAGCGGACGGCCGCCTACAAGCACCACGATAGTGGGCACTCCGGTCTTATGTATCTCCTTGACCAAGAGTTCTTGCGTCCCAAGCAAGTCAATGCTCATACGATCCACATTTTCACCGCAGGTTTTCGTCTTTTGATAACGGAGCGGATTTTCTCCCACCACCACGATGGCAAGATCCGCCTTCTTTGCCAGTTCAGAAGCTTCCTTTACTTTCTCCGGTGAATCCTGGCGTACGTCATCACCGTAGTTGTAATAAGTCACTTTTTCTTTTCCTGCTGCCTGACAGATGCCATCCAAAATAGTTACGACATTCTCATCCGGCTGTTGTAACGTCCAGTCACCCAGCACAGTATGGTTGTCCGCATTCGGGCCGGTCACAAGGATATTCTTGTACTTGGAGAAGTCAAGCGGTAACAGTCCTTCATTTTTAAGTAAAACGATGGACTTTTCAGCGGCTTCCAATGCCGTAGCTTTATGTTCCTTGCAGAATAACGTCTTCCGGGTCTTTTTCAAATCGACAAACGGATTCTCAAACAATCCCAACTTGAATTTCGCCTCCAATATAGCCCGACATGCTCTATCCACTTGGGCTTCTGCCAACTTTCCTTCTTTTACCAATTCTATGACTCCTTCCATAAAGCCGGGTCCGTGCATGTGCATATCCAATCCAGCAGCCACCGTTTCACGATAGGCTTCTTTGAGATTCGGAGCTACCTTGTGAAGGTCGTGAATGCGTTCTACGTCCATCCAGTCGCTCACGATAAAACCGTCGAAGCCGTATTCATCGCGCATGATATCCGTCATCATCCACTTATCCGCATGGCAAGGCACCCCGTTCAATTCGTTGTGCGCAGCCATCAACGTAAACACCTTGGCCTCTTCCACGGCTGCCTTGTAAGGAGGCAAATACACTTCGCGCAACGTGCGCTCCGACACGTCCATCGGAGCGGCATTGGTTCCGTTGGAAGGTTCACTGCCGGCAATCAGATGTTTGCCGCAAGCCAAAGCCACATCGCTACCTTGGCAATCTTCACCTTGATAACCTTTGATAGTTGCCACGCCCATGCGGGTCACCAGATAGGGGTCTTCACCAAATGTCTCCCCGGTACGTCCCCAACGGGCATCGCGTGCCACATCGATATTAGGCGTAAACGTCCAGTGCGCACCCGTGGCACGAACTTCCAACGCCGATTCACGGCTCAACCGTTCCACCAGTTCCGTATCAAAACTGGCAGCCTGACCGATAGGTGTCGGATAGACCGTTGTTCCACTCACCAACGCATTTCCGTGAATGGCATCTATACCGATAATCAGAGGTATCTGCAAACGGCTTTTCATGGCAAGTTCCTGAAGCTGATTAGCTTCTTCGGCTGTCACCACATGAAGGAAAGAACCAACCTTCCCTTCTTCAGTCATCTTATACAAATCATTAATGCTTAAATTGGGGTAAAATCCGTAAGCATCATCATTCTTGGCAACCTTTTTGCCTTTGAAACGTTGCTGAGTTTCACGGATATGTCCCGGACCTACATATTGGCACATTTGGGCAACCTTCTCTTCCAAGGTCATACGCTGCAACAAATCCGTCACTCGTTTTTCTACCGGTTGTCCGGCATCCTTATATAATGGCTTCTGAGCCATAGTAAGCAGTGCTGCGGGGAGTACTGCTATTGTCATTAAAAGTCTTTTGGTCATTATTCTTCGTATTTAAGCATGTACTTATCGGTCATTTTACGACGCTCATCCAAAGAGATGGTATCCCCATATTGCTTCTGGAGATTATCGATTTCATTCTTCAGTTCTTTGATAACATCGGCATATTGAGGATTGTCATACTGGTTGTTCACTTCGTTCGGGTCTTCCTGCAAATCATAGAATTCCCACTTGTCTATATTATAATAGAAATGGATAAGCTTGTAACGGTCTGTACGTACCCCATAGTGCGGTTGCACATTGTGCCATTTCGGATATTCAAAATACTGGTAATAAGCCGACTTGCGCCAATTCTTTGAAGCCTCCTCATCGCCCTGCAGCAATCCTTTCATGCTTTGTCCTTGCATGTCGGACGGGATTTGCACACCGGCAAGGTCAAGCAACGTGGGAGCGATGTCCACATTCAGCGTAAGGTCTTTCAGACGCAAGCCTTTCTTGATGCCGTTCGGGTAACTGATGAGGCACGGCATCTGCAACGCTTCTTCGTACATCCAACGTTTGTCGTACAAGCCATGCTCACCCAAGAAGAATCCCTGGTCGCCCATATACACAATAATAGTATTGTCATATAAGCCTTTTTCTTTCAGATAAGCTACCACACGCCCTACTTGGTCGTCCACCGAACGCACTACGCGCAGATAGTTCTTGATGTAAGTCTGGAATTTCCACTTTTTCAACTCTTTTCCTTGCAACTTCGGGTCTGGAGTCCAGAACTGGTTCTTACCTGAGCCACCCCACCACAACCATTTGTTGCGTTCCTGCTTTGACAAGCCTTCGGGCGGTGTTTGTTTTAAGTCGCCGCGCGACATGTGGTTTTCGATAGTAGCCATTGATTCACCCAGTGTCATCTCACGTCCTTTGTAGTCATCGTCAAAGGTTTCGGGATAAGGAAATTCCACATCATCAAAAAGATGGAGGTAGCAGGAATCGGGTTCCCACGGACGATGCGGAGCCTTATAGTGAAGCATCATGCAGAACGGTTTGCTGTCATCGCGCAAGCTGTCCAACCATTGCAAGGCATAGTTGGTGGTCAATCGGGTCGCATACCCTTTTTCTTTCTTCTTGGTTCCATTCGTACTATAGATGGGATCCCAGTAAGTGCCTTGCTGGCTCGGGTTGTCATGTATCTTATAGTAGTCGAATCCTTCCGGTACGGAGAACAGGTGCCATTTTCCGAACAAGGCAGTCGTGTAACCGTTGTCGCGAAGCAACTTCTGGTACTGTTGCTGGCTTCCATCAAAGACAATTCCACCTTCATTTTGATAGAAACCATGGCTTGTACTATATTTGCCGGTCAGCAAACAAGCACGGCTCGGACCGGAAATAGAGTTGGTGCAAAGCATATTCTGCATGATTGCACCGTTCTCGCCGATGGCATCAATGTTGGGGGTCGGTGCCAGTTGGGCATTGATACCTCCGTATGCGCTGATGGCTGTACGGGCATGGTCATCGGCCAAGATAAAAAGAATGTTCGGTTTTTCTGCAACCTGTTTTTTACCGGAAGCACAGGATGTCAAGGCAGCAATGCCACATCCCATAATTGATAATGCTTGTAAAGTTTTCATCGTTATTAGCGTATGTATAAGTTGATTATTTGTTTTCGTTCATTTTTCCTTGTCTCTTTTTCCCCTGCTTATTTCCTTTCTTAGCAGGTTGAGCCTTAGGAGTGGCTTTCATAAAATCTTTGCCACGGCGATTCAGGATTTCCTGTTGCAGACGCTTTACCAGTTCCTGATTTTCGGGGGCATCGGCCACATTCTTTGTTTCCAGATTATCGTTACGATAGAGGAAAAGCATGTGCGAAAGGAAATTCCCCTCCTTATCGTTCCATTGGGTATAACCACAACTACGGTCGAAATAGGTGATGCCGCCATGCCACTTCACGATGGCGCAATTCTTCCAGTCCTTGTCTTTTCCCTTAATCAGCTTCATCATGCTTTCTCCTTCCGTATGGGCGGGTATAGGTAATCCTACCGCTTCGCAAAGCGTGGGATATACATCGACAAACTCCACCACTTTTGCCTCGGGGCCTTTCTTCTTGTTTCCGGGAATACGGATGATAAGCGGCGCATTATTCACGATGTTGAAGTTTGAATGCTTGCACCATTGGTTGTGGTCACCCAAGCTCCAACCGTGGTCGCCCAAAAGCACCACCACTGTATTCTTGTCCAAGCCCAACGACTTCAGTTCATCCAAGATTCTTCCCACTTGCGCATCGGCATAACTGACACACGCCCGATAACCGCGAATCAGTTTCAGAGCCTCTTCCGCCGGAATGTCGCTCTTGGAAGGGATGTCTCTATAATAACGAATCTCGTTATAGGTATGGAAAGCTTGCGCCGGAAAACCGGTACGGTCAAACTCGAATGTTTCTGGTAAAGCGATATCTTTCTCCGGATACATATTCCAATACTTTTGAGGCGCATTGAACGGCAGATGCGGCTTCAAGATACCGGCTGCCAAAAAGAACGGCTTTCCGCTTTTGGCCAATCGGCGCAAGTCCTCAATCGTCTTGTCAGCGGTCTTCCCATCGCTGTATTCATTGTCTGCCACGTCCAAGCATTCGTAAGCGCCCGGACCGCCACGTTGCTTTTCTACCGCAAGGTTCTCCGTACCCAAGTAATCGCGCCAAGTGGAAGACTTCAATTCGGGCACCCATACTTCATCCCATGAGCGTTTCCTTGCGTCATTTTTGCCATGTATCACCTTACTGTTCGAGATAGTGACATATCCGTTTTCACGAAAGTATTGCGGCAGAGTCACCGTGCCCGGTGCTTCACGGTCAATCTCGGCATTCACATCCCAAAAGCGAGTGTTTCCCGGGCGAAGCCCCGAAAACAAGGAAGCGCGCGAAGCTCCCGAAACTGGAATGTTACAATAAGCGTTCTCAAACATCACTCCTTGCGAAGCCAACTTGTCAATGTTGGGAGTCTTCATGTACTTCACTCCATAACAGTTCAGTTCGGTACGAAGGTCATCCATGATTAAGAACAACACGTTCTTCTTTTCTGTTTGTCCAGTTTCCTCGGCTTGGACATTCCCACCCATAATAGTGGGAGTGCCAAGCAACAAAGAGGAAACAATCATACTCATTCTTTTCATACTCTTTCCTCGTAATTAATATCCGTAATTCTGGTCTTCCTGACCAATGTGCTCATTCTTGTTTATTTCGTCTGCCGGGAAAGGGAACAGCAGGTTCTTCTTCACCGTCTCGTCCGTTACCTGATATTTGTAAACAAACTTAGGTAAGGCCGTGATTTTTTGTGACGCATACCATTCGTCCACATAAGCATTGTGCTCTTCCATGATTTTCTTCAAGTATTCAGCACCACGGCGACGCACGGTGTACCATTCGTCACACTCACCGGTCAGTTCTTTCAGACGCTCACGGAAAATGCGTTCGCGCATAGCCACCTTGTCACTTCCCTCGAACGGCAACGGATAAACTTCATCTTCTTCGATAGTTCCATTTCCATTGGCATCGCGCGCACGGTCTAATACTTCATTCAAATAAGTGGTAGCATCTGTCGAACCTATTTCATTGGCAGCCTCAGCAAGCACAAGCAGCAAGTCGGCATACCGATAGAAAACAAAGTTGGTATTGGAAGCCGTGGCCGTCATCGTAGGATCGTAATACTTCTTCCATGCGGCATACTCTGAATCACCCTGTTTATAAGCCAGTTTGTTTTTTGTCCCGTCTTTCTTGGTTGTCGGATAAAGCAATACATTTTTCTTGTTGGCATTTGTCTCAAATATATTGGTATATTGCCCATACACGAAACTGGCTTCTCTGCGAGGGTCTCCTTCATCAAACTGATGGAAAGCCATTTGGGTAGGTCGTGTCTTTCCCCAGCTTTTCCCTTCTGTGGCGATATTGCTCATCAATTCATGTCCTACGGGGAAGGTCGTTTCGGTGGTACGTCCGCTGTTGACGGAAGCCGAGAATTGTATTTCGAAGATGGATTCCTCGTTGTTCTTGTTGGGGCTTCCGAACAGCTTTTCATACGGGCGTACAAGTTTGTATTGACCGTTCTGATAAACGTCCAACGCCGCATCATACGCTTTTTGCCAATATTCCGACGTTTCATCGTTTCCCGCCATGGTCAGATAGACTTTGGCCAGCAAAGCTTGGGCGGCATATTTATGCGGATGCCCTTCCACTTTGTTTGCAGGCAGGGGAAGCATGTCATAAGCGGCATCAAGATCGGATATGATTTGCTCATATACTTTCGACACTTCCGTACGGGGCACCTGAGCCTCGGCATAGTTCGTCACCGGTTTGGTTACAAGCGACACTTTGCCGAACATACGCACCAGATTGAAGTAAGTCAACCCACGCATAAAGCAAGCCTCTCCGGTGATGCGGTTCTTTTCCGCTTCATTCGTGATTTTACTCTCGACCATGCCATCAATAATGTCATTGGCCACCCGGATAGTTTCGTACATGCCGTTGTAGGCATTCGTCATGTTCACATCCGTAGGCAGGATGTTCATGGTAGTCAGATTCACGTCATTGGCTTTGATGCTGACGCCCATTCCCGAAGTCACATTCAACACATGGAAGTAGTTGAAACCGGTATAGTTATAGCCAGCCATGCTGGCGTAGCATCCGGCCAGTGCCGCTTTTGCAGAACTCAAAGAGTTGTACACTCCCTCTTTTTCGATGGATGTCTTCGGAGTCTCCACCAAGAAGTCATCGCAACCGGTAAGGGCTATCATTGTACAAGACAACAGGATATATTTCAATGTTTTCATTTTACGATATTTTTAGCGATAAAGATTAAAAGTTAGCTATCACTCCGAAAGTAAAGTTACGGGCAGAGGGGTAGGAGGTCAGGTCGATACCCATACGGTCCACATCATTGGCAAACGTATTCACATCCGGGTCGTATCCGCTATACGACGTGATGGTGAAAAGATTGGATGCCGTGAAGTTGAATGTCAGGTTCTTGATGGTATTCGACTTCTTGAAGTTCAACATATAACTCAGCGAAAGTTGGGCGAGCTTCAAGTAAGAGCCATTCTCAATGTAGCGGTCACTCAGCACGCCTTTTGGCTCATAGCCCAACCGCGGATAAGCATTGCCGCAATTCTCGGGAGTCCATGCCTGATAGAAAGCATCCTTGCGGACATTGATGTTGGCATTCTTCACGTCAGTCTCGTCTATCAGGTTGGCATTGATAATTTCATTACCTACCACTCCGTTGAACACTACGTCCAACGTCCAATTCTTAAAAGCCAGCGAAGAGTTCAGCGCAAACGTAAAGTCAGGATTGGGATTGCCCAATACCACACGGTCTTTGTCATCAATCACGCCGTCCTTGTTCTGGTCAATGTAGCGCACATCGCCCGGCAATACGTCCGTGCCTTTCATTTGCAACGGTTTCTTCTGGTTCTCTGCGCTGTAGTACTCCTCTTCCTGCATGATGCCGTCGCTCTGATAGCCCATGAAAAGGCCGATGGATTCTCCTACGATGAAAGCGTTGGCCGGGAATTTCGTAAAGGTATTGTTACCCACATTCTCGCCCCAATAGCCACTGACGTTTTTCAGCATGCCGAAGTCTGAAGGTGCCATGCCCAACTCCTTGATGGTGTTTTTGGCGAAAGAGATGTTTCCACCCACTGTCCAATTCCATTTCTTACCGGCAATGGGAGTTCCTTCAACGGAGAACTCTATACCCTTATTCTCAATCTTTCCGTTGTTTATCCACATACTGCTGTAGCCACTGGCATAAGGAAGGGCTATCTGTTGCAGCAAGTCCTTAGTGTTCTTGATATAGGCATCGGCAGTGAAAGTCAACCGTTGGTCGAAGAAGCCGACATCAATACCCACGTTGTATTGCTCGGACGTTTCCCATTTCAAGTCAGGATTCGGAATGCGTGCAGGAACAATGCCCGGTTCGGAAGAGCCGTCGGGTTTCACGGCATAATTGTTATTATAGCTTGCCATGGTCTGATAGGGAGAGATGGCCTGATTGCCCACCTGCCCCCAACCGAGACGCAGTTTCAAGTTAGACAATTTTTCATATTTCTGCATCCATTCCTCTTGATTCACACGCCATGCCAACGCAAAGGAGGGGAAGTAAGAGAAACGGTTTTTCTTATCGAATTTACTGGAACCATCGGCACGGAAGGTGGCAGTTGCCACATAGCGGTTGCGATAGTTATAGACCGCACGCGCCAGTACGGAGAAAAGCTGTTCGCCGGTCTTTGTCAGTTTGTAAGGGTACTGCATGCCGGCTTGTGAAATGCCGTCCGCACGCAAATCTTCGGTAAAGAAGTCTTCACCGGTGATGGCGTTCTGCTTCACGTCACGCTTGTCATATACCACACCCAGCGTACCGTTGATGGTATGTACCTTCTTGAACGAATGGTTGAACAGCATCAAGGCTTCCGTGTTGTACGAACGGCTGGTCAGTTCGGCCAGTCCGGCCTTGCCGTTGGTCTGCGAACCGATGGAGGTCATGCGGCCAAACCACATGGAACGTTCCTTGCGCTTATACACCATACCGCCTTTTACACGGAAAGTAAGCCATTTCAATGCTTTGACATCCAAGGTCAGGTTGGTGTTGAACAGGTTTTCTTCGCTATCATCGTCATAATCGGTGAACCAAGCATCTGGAGTTGTAATATCTTCATCGTATGAAGAGTAGTCATCATCGGTCGCTGTACCTCTATAAGGCTTAAATGAAATCATGTGCCGCACAATGCTGGTACGTGTATTGGCAAGTTTGTCCGTACCCGAAGTCATGGAAGTGTTGATGGTGCTGAACGAGGAGTTGCTCTTCAAGCTGATGCGATCGTTTATCTCCTGCTCCAGATTGAAGCGGATGTCGTACTTGTTCACACCGGTCTTGCGGATAACACCTTGTTGGTCCGAATAGCCGGCAGCAAGGTAGTAGCCCGTCTTCTGGCTCTTCCCGCTCACGCTGGCGCGGTAGTTCTGCGAAACAGCAAGACGGGTCGCCTCCTTTTGCCAGTTCACGGGAGTCAGGCCATCCATGGTAGTCGGCGTGCCATCTTCCCCCAAAAACTCTTTCGAGTTACGAAAAGCCAAATAACCTTTCGTATCAAGCATCGGGATTTCGCGAGCCAGCGTTGACAGGGTCACGTTAGCACTTACCATCACGCTGGGCTTGCCGGTCTTTCCCTTTTTCGTTGTAATCAATACCACACCGTTGGCACCCTGCGAACCGTAGATGGCCGTGGCCGAAGCATCCTTCAATATTTCGATGTTCTCAATGTCTTGCGGACTGATGGAAGCCAGCGGGTTCTGCTCCTGCGCACGCGAGTTTCCGCCACCCGTACCGGCAGACATCGGGTCGACCGTGTCTCCCAAATCGCTGATGATGTTTCCATCCACCACATAGAGCGGCGAGTTGTTACCACGCAGAGAACTGGTACCGCGGATGCGCACGCTAACCGAACCACCCGGAGCCGAACTGCCCGTAGATACCATCACACCGGCAGCCTTTCCTTGCAGCATTTTGTCGAAAGAGGTGGCGCGGGCAGCCTCCGCTTCCGAAGTCTTCACGGATGTCACCGAACCGGTAAGGTCGCTCTTGCGCATAGAGCCATAACCAACCACCACCACTTCATCGAGTGCGGTCACTTCGGGCTCTATCTCCACCACAACGACCGTACGTCCTTTCAAGGCAATATGCCTTGTCTTATATCCGATGTAAGAGACTACCAGCACGCCCTCTTTCACATCGGGCACTTCTAAAACGAATTTACCGTCCAAGTCGGTAATGGTTCCCACTCCGGCAGCGCCTTTCAACTGCACGGTGGCCCCAATCACAGTTTCCTTGTTTTCATCAAGCACCGTGCCTTCCACCTTTACGGCATAGGCGTAAGAGCTCACAAGCATCAATAAAAAAAGAATGATTTTACTTCTCATAATATTAAGTTTTAAATACAGTATTAATCAATGTTTTCTATCAGCACCTCTTTGATGCGGCGGTAAGCAGGCCGCTCCGTCCCGTCGTTCCGCCACAGGCAGCCCATCCACTCCGGGTTGGCGGTATCTTCATCGCGCACGTTCCAAAAGCTGACACCTACCACGCCCTCCTTGCGATGTTTCAGCACGGTGTCTATCACTCTTGCGAAAGTTTCCGCTTGATCCAGTTCGCGCGAAGCATCCCTGTCCTTAATCCATACGTTCATCTCCGTAATGTGGAATTCCAGTTTGTTTTCGTGACACCAACTGATGAACTTATCCAGCCGTTCCAAGTTCCCCGGTTGCTTTTCCCAACCCGTATCTATGTGCGCCTGCCAGCCGATGCCATCCACCCGGCGGCCTTTGCCGCGAAGGTATTCCACCAGTTTCTTCATGCGCACCCATACCACTTCCTCGAAGTTGCCATGCTGATTGATGATTTGTTTCACATTCGGGGCATAGCGGTTGCTTATCTCGAAAGCCATATCAATATAATGCGGCACACGTATTTCGCTTTCTTCATCATAGCCGATGATTGTCCACGGGTTCTCCCACTTGTCGGTGCCTTGGCGTGCCGAGAACCACTCGCCCCTCTTCTGAGAGCCAAACACCGGGTCATCCAAATTCTCCTTGGCTATGGTCTCGTTCACCACGTCCATCCATCGTACATTCGGTTGGTTGCCATAGCGCACGCAAAGCTTCGTCATATACTCTTCGAGCATCCGCTTCAGTTCTTTCGGAGTACGTTTGTCCTCTTTTACCCACTTGGAGCATTGCGGGCTGATGGGGCCATGCACACGAATCAACTGACCTTGCGCCTTGGCATGTTCCAGATAATCATCGGGCTGCTCCCAACGCCAAGCATTAAATGTAGGGTGAATATAGCTCTGCTTAAAATCATTGGACGGAGTGATGTAACCAAACTCACGGTCGGCAATCTCAGTGGAAAGTTCCCCGATGAGCTTGGCATGATTGGCCATGCCCAGATAGAAACAGCCGGCATAATACTTCTCTACAATCTTCCGGTAAGAAAGATCCATCAAAGATTCTTTATTAACTACTTTTTCGGCAGAACACGCCGCCATCGAAATATTTAATGCGGCGATGCAAACAAGAATGCGGTTCAATAAGAGATTTTTCATACTATTTATTTAATGTTATTATCAACGTTGCAAAGATAGGCAGGAAAGGCATACAGAGGGTTTCATATCTGTTTTATGGGGTTTCATATCTGCTTTTATGAAAGAATTTCCCATAGAAAAGCGGGATTACATCCGGCATAGCGCCCGACATAACCCCGCTTACATCATGAATTTACTACCTAAAAGACTATTCTTAAAACGCCTTGATTACATAACCCAACGAGTTATTCCCAATCAAGGGTAGGATAAACAGGAGCTGTTGCATCAAAAGCACCTACCGAACCCCATTTTGTACTATTAATGTCCCATACAGGCCAACTTCCCTCTTTCATCATCGTAGCTCCGTTGTCAATTTTGGCTTGCGCCTTCTTGCCATTGGGCTTCACATAATAGCAATCGGTAATCGTAACGCCGGACACCGTTTCTTCTCCACCAACCAAGTAGCCGGAAAGTGCAGCAGAATTAGCAAAGTCTGTAATATCTGTCTGATAACCGAACGAAGCATTCGAATAGCAATTCATAAGGGTCAAAGCTCCTTCATTTCCACCACAAATACCTCCCATCTTATCAGCTTCATCAGGAGTCTGTACTATTTTGGCTGTATTATAAGAATCGGTAATAGTAGCGGTTGCACCCGATTTCACTTGTCCCAAGATGCCACCAATGTACTCATTTTGAGAAGCATTTCCCTTAATGCCACTGCTTTTAAACTGTTTTACTTTACATCCCACAATTGTTAAGGTACTACCCGTTTCAGCTACAGCGCAAATGCCTGCGATTGCGACTCCGTTACACGTCAGATTTGCAATGTCACACAAAGAGTTCTCAATGACAACAGTTCCTTTGGCAACAGCACAGATACCTGCTGCGGATGTATTATCATCCGTTTTGTTTTGGTTGTTGACAACCAAACGGATGTTTTTCAAGGTAGCATTTTCTACTACGCCAAACAAAGCGACATCCCCCATATCCGCAGTTGCGGCAGCAACCACCAATCCGTTTTCTGTAGTTCCGTCAGTCGCACTATATCCACTGATTTTCATTCCGTTTCCGTCATATACTCCCTTAAACGGATTCGTAGCGGTGCCGATACATACTCCTGAGGCAAAAATCTCAGCCGTCTGTTTGTAACAGGCCTCCGCATAAGTCGCAGCAGTACTTCTCGCTTCACCCGGAATTGCGGTACCCGCATTTACCAATTCCATCAATTTCGCCAAATCATCAGCAGTACCCAATTCAAAAGGTGCATCCGAAGTACCGCTACCTACAAAAGCCGCTTCGGTTGGATCTATCGGGTCTGGTTCCGTCGGAGTTTCTCCCGTTCCATCACCATCCATTGTAATGTCATCACTCCAAACGTCATCAATCGTGGCTGTCACATCTACCGTATTACCCGGCTGCGCAGGCGCTACCAACATATTCGAACCGCTTACCACCGTACGCTTGTTTTGTTTGATGGGCAGTGCGGGAATGCCCTCCTTTACATAACCGCCTTCACCAGTCAGTGTCACTGTAGCAATTGTATATCCGGCTTCACCTGCAGAAACTAAAACATAGTCATAGAACAAAGTGTAGTCTTCGGTTTCCGCATTACCTGCCACAGCCTGCTCTGTTACATTCACTTTGAAAGGAGTCTTTCCTACCGTTACTCCGGTCTCTACGCTAAATGTATTGGGAACATCGTAGCTGACAGAGAACGTTGTACTTTTTGAATACGCTTCTGCAAGTTTCTCTTTCACAACCAGTTTTCCCACCGCACGGGTCAGTGTCTGAGCCTCCAATGTCAGATTCGTTTCTCCCTTTTCAAAGTCAACACTTTTATAAAAAGCATCGCGTGCTTCGGTATTGAGTGCAAAATTGTCGGTAATAACCTTGACACCTTTCAAACCTTTGTACTCATTGGCTGTGGTATTTGTGAACTTTGTATCGTAATACTTGTCCGCGAAAGCTCCGTTTTCATCAGCCGTTGCAGTGGCATCCACATAGTCTGCCCACAACAACAGGCGATACTTCCCTTGCGTTTCCAAATCAAAAGAAAGCGTAGCGCTCTTGTTTCCGCCCTCTACTTTCTGCTCTTTGCGAAGAGCCAAGGTCGCATATTTTTGTGCTGCCTCATCATAACTCCAAACTTCGGCAATGAAACGCAATGCCACATCCCCACCGGCACGGGTAATCGGTGTCATACACGTCTCCGGCATACTGAGGGACAAACGTACCGTCTTGCCTACATTCATACTTTCCATCTCATTCTCCATCTGCGTACATGCACTGAAAAAACAGAGCAGCGCACCCAGCAACATCATTACTCTCTTCATGTTTATTCTTCTTTAAGTTTAACAATCATTGTTTATCCAAATCTATCAAAATGTCTTCGTCAAATTCCACGTCTATATGAATGTTCGAGGACTCCTCGGAAGTAAGGAAATTGCTTTTTAATGTGGTAAGATACCCCTTCTTGTACTTTACTTTCAGATTCTCCACTCTGTTCAGCAGTTTTCCCTCTGCATCGGTAACATCAAGGTTCACCACGGCAAAAGTCTCTTCATCGCCTGCAAATATATAGTCGGAAGCAATTTGCAATCCCTCTTCCAAGACTTCGGCATCGGCAAGCGGAGCAGTGAACGAGGTGCTCAACTCCGAGCGTTGGGGCAGCCCGGTCAAGGCATTGAATCCTTGTGGCAGATAGAACCCGTAGTTCACGACCACCTTGGCACCTTCTGCTACCTTCTTGCCATGTTTCTCCACAAAGAGGTCATAGTCTGTGGCAACCCACCGGACGGGCGATGCGGCACGTTCCATCTGCAAGGGTATTCTCAAAGTTTCGCCCCATTTTCCCCGATATTCAGATAAATCCAACTCTGTTGCTCCGTAAAGGGCATCCCGATAAATGCTATTTCCACGGTAAGGAGAAAGGCAGTGAACATCGGATAGCGTGGCGGTATTGTAGAAATAATCCTCATCAGTACCGGCTGCGATGTGGTCGGTCCAGACTACCAAGATGTAATCCAAAGGCTGCAATGCCAACGTTACCGGCAAACGGAACGATTCTCCCTCTGTTTTTATATCATCAAAAATTAAAACTTTCCTCTCTGCCGGTGCAGTCGGATTATCATCACGATAGACATCGACAATGAAACGGCGACGAAACGCTGCTGCATCCGCACGCGTCTGCCACACCAAAGGATTAACGGTAAAATCAAGCGACACCTCCACTTCCACCTTTACTTGAGTTGGGTTTATCGCCTCTCCATCCTCTGGATATTCATGAAAACATCCGCTCAACAATGTGCATAAGACAAACAGGCATAAAATAGGGTAATGTATCTTTTTCATGGTCATGGCTCTTCAAATTATTAGAAACAATAAACAAATGACAATCCCAAACGGGTAATTCCCCAAATGGATTTACTTGCTTGTTCGGCAAGTATACCATTCTCTACATTATAAAATTTATCATAATGGGTACGCATATAACCTGCACCCAATGCGAACTCCATACCCCAGTGTACAGACAAAGGTAGTTTATATCCATAACTCAACCCCACGCCCCACAGAGCCTCAGTATCTTGATAGCGGTAACGATTCCACCTGAAATTATACCAGGATGCCATCAGGTGCATGCCCACAAAATGCCGCTGCCCCGGCTTCTCGAACCAGTAACGGAATTCCGGCTGAACGGTAAACTGTTGCAAAGCATGCCGATTTCCCAATTTCCAAGGTGCATAGTAAAGAGGGAGTTCCAAAGAGAGATGAGAATCTATCTGCGCCTCGGCAGCTATGTTCATCGCACCTACCCCCCATCCGGCAAGATTGGTTTTCAAAGCAAAATATCTTTCTTTCGTTTGAACCTTGCTTTTTGGGGAAAAATCTTTCCTTTGGACTGATTGTACGGTTTTTGGAGAACCATGCTCATCTACCGTACTGGGAGTCCCCGTTCTTTTCTGTTTCTTTTCCTTGTTTTCCTGTTTCCTTTTCTTTGATTTTTTACCCGAGTCCTTTTGCTCCTTTCTAACCACCTTCTCTTTCTTCTCCTCTTTCACCTGCAGTTTAGCACTGGCAACAGCTGTATTCACACTTCTTGAAGTCATCGGTGCACGACTGACTGTCACAGATTCCTCTACCGGTTTCATTTTAACTGATGGAACCGACGGTACGGACGGAGCAGACTGAGCAACAATTTCTTTCTTAGGCATCCGTTCATCGGGCTCTTCTTTCGTATCTTTATCAACGCACGAACTGCAAGCGTTCAATGCCGATGCAGATATCAGCATTAAACCATAAATGCAGGAGATATTACAAAACTTCTTCATAAGAGTCACATAGTATTAAATCTGTGGCAAATATAGTGTCATACAGCCGTAACGGGGTTTGTTTATTGTTTTTTCAGGTTTCATTTCTGGTTTTCTGATGCTGATGTAAATACTGACAACGAGAAAGGACGGAGAATGTGACGTGTTCCCTTCATCTCTTCCCGATTGATTCCGTTCCCTACGGTCATACTGCCCGCTACGTCTTCGTAAGGTTTATCACTCCAATACTGAATGGCACTCATGCCACCGACAAACGCCGTTCCAGACAAATCGACATCCGTCAACTCTGCCGCAGTAGGATTGAGCAGCAGCAACACTTGCTTGTCCGCATCGGCGGTGGAAGTAAATTTCCAGCCATACAGCTTACCTGCCGTTTCCGCATCTGCCGCATCAGCAGCGGTTACGATAATCGGCGTAGCCCTGTCTGCCCCCTTCACGGCACGCAGCAACTCGCCATAAATGACGCCGACAGAACTCAGCTTATCTTTCGCCTCGTTGAGCACACCGGGAGTAAGCGTGATGTGTTGCAGCTGGATAGTTTCCACCTTGTCCGCCCAATTAATCCACGACATGGACATAGCCAAATATTCCAATCCATTCACCCAACGGTCGCACATCGCATTGCCGGCTTCTGCCAAGCCGTATTCTGTAATCCAAAGTTTCTTCCCTTCGGATATTCTTTCATAATCGGCCTGCACATTTTGTACATATTGAAAACCTTGCGCAATGACGGCTTCCGCCTCCGCATCAGTCGTAATCACAGCTTGACTGCCGACTGAAGCATCAATATAATGATGTTGTACAAAACCGTGGACAAGGTTGTTGAGTTCGCCATTTTGAGCCAAACCTTCAAAGACACCGTTATTCCACGTATCGCGTGTACTATTGCCATTGCCTCCCTTGCTGGTACAAAGAATGATTTTCATCTCAGGATACTTTTCTTTGATAGCTTGAGCGATGACAGGCACATGTGCCATGTATTGCACGGGATTGGCCATATAAATACCATAATCCTTGTATTTATCAAGATTGTTGAAATAAAGCTCGTTGCCCAGTTCTACCGCAACCGGCAAGCGTCCGGCTGTCTCAAACGCAGCCAATGCCTCCAGTGCATCTTTTATTTTGGCTTGAAGCACTTCATCACTTTTGAGTGTCTCCTCATCCGTTGTTTCAGAATAACCGGTTTCCGGTGTCGGATTCACCACATTCATGACATAGACGATTTGCGTATAACCAGGAAGCCCCACCACCAAATCGCTGATAAGATAAGGATTCTTGATTTCCTTCCCCATGATTCCTCCCTCTCGCCAATTCCACGAATTGGCAAGGGTACCCCCCGGATAACGAACAATGCTCGGAGACATCCACCCCACCAAGTCCGTGAATGTTGCATTCGTCCATTGAGGTCCTTCGCTAGAACGTCCGTTGAATCCACCGAAAATAGGCGAAAGCGATTTACTATCAGTACCTAAAGCTACCGTAAAACGAGCTTCGGCTGGAATGCTTTCTTCGGATACCAACAGATTGCTTCCTTTTACAACAGTTGTCTGATTCCGAGCTACCTTCACATTCGCCAATTCCTTGGTACGCTCATCGGCATTGATGGTATTCTTTCCTTTCAAAATAACACTCGGGATGGTGTACCCCTCACCGGCAGAAGCGAAGATATAGTCACGGCACAAAGCATAGCAACCGTTCTCGTCCGGTTCGCTGCCACCCGGCACAGGAATATCGGAGACATCCACCGCTATCGTACTCCCCGCCTCCGGCTTTCCGGTTGCCACGTTGAATGCGGAAGGCACCTCGTAAGATACGGAGAAGGATTTACTGTATCGATAAGCCTCCTCCGACTTCTCTTTCAATTCCAAGACAGCCACTGCACGTTTCAAGCTCTGTGTTTCAAGTGAAACGCCTTTTCCGGCTTCTTTCGTGAAGTCCAACATGGCGTAAAAAGCATCCTTATTTACATTCAACTGATACGATTCCTTGTTTATCCCGACAGATTTCAATCCTTTCTCTGTACCGGTAGCATAATGCTTGTCTGCAAACATACCGCCTTCTTGCGTTGCATCCGTGTCCACATAATCAGCCCAAAACAGCAAGCGATAGTCACCCGGTTCAGCCAATTCAAAAGAAAAGGTTGCACTTGTTTCCTCACTTTTCACCTCCTGCCTCACCATGCGTGTGGAGTAACCTCCCGAAGCCTCCTCTCTCTTCCACGCCTCTACGATAAAGCGCAGATTCTCTCCTTTCTCCAAACGGGTCTTGATAGGAGTCATCGAAAAGTCATTCACCGCAGAGGCAACCCGCACTTCGTCCGCTTCCATATTTCCTTCCCATTCTTCCTGCTCAGTGGTGCAAGCGCAGCATCCAAACAGCAGAAAGAGCCATGCCATCATTTTCATTTTATTCATTCTCTTTTTCATTTTAGTTTCTAAGCAACAGTTCCTTTTTCATTCTCTCCACAACAGACGCTTCATCCGATGCCACGTTCTCCATCTCTCCGGCATCTTTCTTAAGATTCACCAATAAAGAGTGCTCTCCGTCCAAATCGAAATAAGACAATTTATACTCCTCGTTCCACACAGAGACAAAAGTTTCCGACTCCGAATAGACATACCGGCGTGAAACCAACTCCGCAGAAGGCTCTTCACCCTTAACCACAGAGGCTAAAGAGATTCCATCCAGCTTGTCCGGCACTTCTATTCCGGCAAGTTCACAAAGCGTAGGCAGCAAGTCCACCCCATTGCACACGGGCATATCATGGCATCGGGCACGCCCCACTCCCCGTCCGGCAAAGATGAACGGAACACGTTGGCACTCCTCGAAAGGCAGGCTTTTGGTGACAGCACCATGGGCACCCTGCATCTCGCCGTGGTCGGAAGTAAAGACCACCAACGTGTTCTCCTTCAACTTCGGATGCGCATCCAGCGCATCCAAAATTTTTCCGATATGACTATCTACCAGCGACACCAACTGTCCATAGACCCAACGATATTGTCGCCAATAATTGTCTGGATAATCCAGAAAACGTTTTTTAGAACATTTGGTATTCGGATAACCTGCCGTCTTTTGCTTGTTGTCCGGAAGCTGAGGAGCAATACAAGTAAAGAATTCCTCTTGGTCGAAAGAAGCCATGCGTTGCCGTATCTCGCGAATAGTGGCACTCTTTTCCGGTTCCTTGGGATCTTCGGGCACATCGGGCGACACATTGGCTTGCGACTCCACACAGATGTCATGCGGATTCAGGAAAGAGGCCACTAACAAGAAAGGCTGATAGGGCTCTTCATCCCCCAGCGCATCCAACGCCCGAGCTTTGTTACTAATAATCTCGGCTGCACATGAAGCCAATCCTTCCCGCTCATTTTTTGTATAATAGGTATCGAAGCCATAGGCATCAGGAGCTTGGAACTTAGAAGAAGCACCCACCTTTTTGCTGGAATATGGCAAATGTACCTTTCCACCATAAAGGGTTTCGTAACCCGCCTCACGAAACAGCTTTCCTAAGGCATGGGTCTGCTGGACTTCACGGATAGGCTTCTCTGCCGGTTCATCGCTATTACGCCGAACTCCATAACGTGCACCATAGACGCCTGTAAAGAGGGAAAAGCGCGAAGGTACCGATACCGCATTGGCACAATAAGCCCGTGTGAAAGAAACGCCGCTATTTACCAAGCGGTCTATATGGGGTGTAGAGGCATAAACCGCTCCCGGAAACTGTGAGGCATGGGCACTGATTGTATTATAAGATTGCTGGTCCGTGAGAATCAGCACCACATTGGGAGGAGTAGTTGGCGATTCGGGAACATCTGGTTGCTCCGGAAGATTGGGAGTTACAGACGAATCGGATAACCCCGGCCGGTCAGAACAAGCCGCATGAACCACCAGCACAAACGTACCGGTTGCCACTACGGAAAGTCGCCTGCAAAAATCAAACTTCCTGAATGTAATCATTGCTTTGAATCAAGGTTAAACAAATCATTAAAAAACACTGATGCAAAATTAGCCTCTTCCTTCCATTCAGGGGTTTGAATTCTGGTTTATAAGGTTTGGATTCAAGTCAACAATACCCCTATACGGGCTTGATCACGTAAAAAAACATGCAATAAAGCCGCGTAATCATATTCACAGACTTTATTGCATGAATCTTTGTTATCCTATGTTTTACCTTATTTATCGGCTGCCTTGCGTCCTGCCTTTTTAGCGTTCTTTTTAGCGTTCTTTTTCGCTCCCTTCGGCTGGGAAGGCATATCCCCCTTGTTCAATTTCCCGTCGTTATGGTTCATGCTTTTGGGGTCGGCCATCTTCACGCCTGCCTCCTTGCGCCAGTTTTCCACTTTTGCCATCAGCTCTTTCACCAGCTCGGGCTTTTGGGCGGCGAGGTTGTTCGTTTCTCCCGGGTCTTCCTGCAAATCATACAGTTCGATGCGGTTCTGCCGGTAAAAATCGAGCAATTTGTATCTCCCGCTACGGATGGCGGTGGAAACGTAGTCACCGGTAGAGGTAGGACGTTGCGATGCCTTGTGCCAGAATAAATCACGTCCTTGCAGCGATGCACTCTTCTTTCCGTTCAACAAAGGCTTCAGGCTCATCCCGTCCAATTCGGCGTTCGCATCTACAGGCGCATTGCAAAGGTCGGCCAGCGTAGGCAACAAATCGTAACTTACCACCGGAACCTCCGACTCGGCTTTCTTCTTCTGACCGGGCAGATGAATCAGGAAGGGCACACGCAAACCACCCTCATACAGATGCCCCTTACCGGCCTTGAAAGGAAGATTGGTGGTCGCCAGTTCACGGTTGTTGCCGCTTCCCCGGTTAGAAAGGCCTCCATGGTCGGAAATCAGCACGATAATCGTATTGTCATACATACCGGTCTCTTTCAGCGTCTGTATCATTTTGCCCACGCCTTCATCCACGGATTCTATCATGGCTGCATACACCGGATGGTCTTGCTGGGTCTTGGCCACACCCGCCTCTTCCTTTTTCATCGGGTCCTCGCCCAGCCCCATTTTCTTAATCTTGGTGCGATAGCGTTCCGTCATCTCCTTTTTGGCCTCAATAGGCGTGTGCACCGCATAGAAGCTGCATACGGCAAAGAAAGGCTTGTCCGAAGTAGATGCATTCCGCAGATAATCCACCATCTTGCGTGACATGTAATCGGTGAGGTATTCTCCCGGTTCGGCATCTTCCATCCCATAGATGAGCTTGTCCGGGTTGGAAACTCCCGGCTTGTTGAAGGGAGCGAAGTAAGTTCCTGTTGACCCGGCCTTCCCGGCACCGATGTTGACATCGAAGCCTTTATCCTCGGGCATGGTCTTGCCGTCGCTCAAGTGCCATTTGCCAACGATGCAAGTCTGGTAGCCCGCTTGCTTGAAGGGCATGGCGATGCAGTAGCTGCCGGCATCCACTTTGCGGTCATCCGTTTTTGCCCCGACTTGCGGGCGTGAGCAGTGCCGTCCGGTTATCAAAGAGTAACGTGAGGGCACACTGCGCGGATAAGCCACATAGCCTTGCGAAAAAACGGTCGATTCTTCGGCCAACCGGTCGATGTTCTTTGTCTCATAGAGTTTGGAGCCGGTCAAGGACAAGTCGTGCGCTCCCCAGTCGTCCACTACCAGCATCAACACATTGGGTTGCTGCGTTTTTTGGGCATAAGCCGTTCCGGCAGGGAGGACGGCACCCATCGCCATCATCCCCATCGCTGTTTTCAGCATGTTGTCATTCATGATTTTCCTATTATAAAACCTACACAATTTATTGAATCTTATTCTTTCTCTTATTCTTGAAAGAGGCCTTTCCCTGCCGGTTTCCCTTTCCCTTCGTTCCCTTAGCGGCTTTCGACGTGATAATCTTTCTGTCATATCCCATGGCTATCGCTTTCAGCTCGACCGTCTTCTCCGGATTCGAGGAGGCTATGTTCTTCATTTCCCCGCCGTCCTTTTTCAGGTTGACAAGTATCTCCCTACCACCGTCACCGTCGAAGTAGGTATATTTGAAGCCGTCCTTGATGACAGAAACGAATGTCTCCGACTCCACGTATATATGGTCACGCTGCGGCTTGGCATTTCCTTTGATGCTTTTGGCAAGCGACACGCCGTCCACTTTGGGGCAATCGATGCCCGCAAGCTCGCAGATGGTAGGAAGCAAGTCCACGCCGTTGTTCACCGCCACATCCTTAACGACCTTTCCTTTCGGTATGCCACATCCCGAGAATATGAAAGGCACCCTCTGGCACTCCTCAAACGGAAGACTCTTCGTCATGCTCCGGTGCGCTCCCTGCATTTCGCCATGGTCAGAGGTAAACACCACAATCGTGTTCTTCTTCACTTCGGGGTTCGCATCAAGCGCATCGAGCACGTCGCCGATATGTTCGTCCACAAGTTTCACCAATTCGGCATACGTCCAGCGATACTTGCGCCAATATTTCTCGGGCAAATCGAGAAAACGCTTCTTGCTGCATTTCGTATCGGGATAACCGTCCGTCACCTCAAAGTTGTATGGCAGTTGCGGAGCCAGTTCACCGTAGAACTTGCCTTCGGGGATTTTCGCCGCACGCTCACGCATCATCTTCACCGTAGCCACAATTTCCGGTTTCTTGTTTTTGCCCTGTATTTCATCGGATATATTCGTGCTTCCCTCCAGACAGATGTCGTGCGGATTCAGGAAGTTCGCCACGTAAAGGAAAGGCTTGTCACCCGGCTTCCTGTTTCTGATGAACTCGGCAGACACCTTTCCAAGTCCTTCCCGCTCGTCCTTGGTGAGATATTCCTGGAAACCGTATGCGTCGGGTGCCGTGAATTTGCTGTCGGTATCCTTTCCCGCGAAAGGAAGATGCACCTTGCCGGCATAAACGGCTTCATATCCTCCACGGACAAAAACGTTTCCCATGCCGTTTTCCGCCAGTACGGGACGAACTTCCTCACCCGTGGCGCCGGTGCAAAGGTTCTCCCTTATGCTATATTGTCCGCCATACTTACCAGTATAGAGGGAAAAGCGCGAAGGAACGCTCACGGGGTTCGCGCAATAAGTAAGGTTGAACGCCGTACCGTTTTTCACCAGGCGGTCGATGTTAGGAGTGGAATAGAAACCGCTCTCCTTGTTCATGGCAGCCAATGCGCTGATAGTATTGTACGACTGCTGATCTGTAGTGATGATAACGATATTAGGCTTTGCCGATTTATCGGTAACTTCCGAATTTGCCGATGCAGGCGCTGCCGCTGTCAGCCCTGCCAATGCCCAAAAAGATAATGATACGTCTCTCATTTTATTATAGTTTTAAGTTTATAAGTTTTTAAGTTTGTGAATCTGCGAGAATCAACATTCTCCGGCAAATCTCCACCTCGCAAAAGTATCGCTTAAATTCCTAAACGAGGTTTCAATATCACTTAAATAAGGTTTGAAAATTGGTTTTTAAACCTTGATACCAATGTTTCGCCTCAGTTACAGCCGGATGCCCCTCGCCGGCAAGCGTTATATCGGGACACCGTAAGTAAGTATGTATGGATACGACGATTTTATCCGCCGGAGTCCCCAGAAACAAGTAGCGGGAAGGCGACTTTAATTCGTTATACAGCTGTTGACGATTCGTTAGACAACTGTCTAACGAAATGAAAACGGCCGTCTAACGCAATGTAAACAACTGTCTAACGAATTAAAATCAGCCTTTGCATGGCTTATAATGCCTCAAACAGGGTCTTAAGTTCAACTCCACCAACGAACTATTTCTCGGTTTCCTGATAGCCGGAAATGTAGTAACAAACGGGAGTGTCATTACCCGATTGACGGTATGCTCCGCACTTGAAGTAATAGCCATCCTCGTCGTTACGCCCGACTTCCATCAAACATTTTTCAACAAGCTGACGCACAACCTTTCGCCCGCTTTCTTCCCATTCCATGAAGACCGCCAACCGCCCCGGACGTTTTAATGTATTCTGTTCCCTGCCATACAGCGCCCAGTCAACATCTGTCTTGAACGTGACCCAGACATCCTTAGGGAATGTATCCCATGGCAGTTTGCAAGCAAGGGTGGAACTCTTGAAGCGTGTTCGTACCGGCTGCATCACGATACCGGAAGCGACATCCACGTCACAATGTTCTTTCGTGTCGGTCAGCCACTTCCGGTCGGAATTGGCTTTGATGTAGAAATAACCTTCAGCGAATCCGAACGCCATTACCGGACGACCGCCATGGTCGGCAGTCCATCCATTGGGTTTCCCGCCTTCGTATCCAATCCCTTTACGGAAAGTGATGCGCTTTTCCGCCTCCCCATATCCGGCATCTCCCGGATGATAATATCTTCCGCTTGCATCAGCCAAAAGCGTACGGGTAGGCATCCCATGCCATTGTGCGAATATCACATCCGCTTCCGAATCCATCTCTCGGGGGATGAATATCCGAAACGTATAACTCCGGCGCTCACCTTGACCGCAAATACCTTTCCCGGCATAATGAACCGTTTTACGGCGGCGGGCATCTTGAAAGGAGAGAGTGTCCTTGTAATCCTGCGGGGAGGCATAGCAATAAGACAACTCCGCACGGGCGACTTTTTCACCGGGATAAAAGCCTCCCAGCGTATTATCTCCTTGGCGCAACTCAAAACGGTAAGAGGCTTCTCCGTCCGGCAACCAGGCTGTATCTTGTTGTATCATATACTCTTTGGCTAAGCCAACAGCTACCCAACGGTTGCCTATCACTTGGTCTGAATCTGCCATTTGCGTTTGTATATCAACGCGTCCCTTTATGGGATGCCATACACCTCTTCACATCGGGATTCTTGTCTTCTTATACTCTTCCCAATATTCTTTCATTTGTTTCAAGGCTGTCGCATATTCTGCTTCCGACACGACATTGACCGTTTCGTTCGGGTCTTTTTCATAATCGTACAGTTCTTCGGCTATCACCTTGTCCGCATCCAGCTTGCGGTTTTTCCAATCCACCCAAACCGTATAGCGGTAACGGTCACTGCGCAAGGAATACCCCATCTTGCCCACTCTTGGATATTGGCTTGCTGCATAAGGCTTTATGACTTTGATTTTTCTCTCACCTCTTACCACCTGCGACAGGTTCTCTCCATCTAAGCCATCTGGAATCTCTATGCCAGCCAAATCGCATATCGTGGGATAGACGGACAAGAATTCCACCGGTTCCATTACCTTTTTACCCTTGGACGAAGGGTCAATAATCAGCATGGGCACATGGGTGGCGTGTTCAAAGTTCGTATGCTTGTTCCACAAGCCATGGTCGCCAAGATGCCATCCGTGGTCGCCCCACAGCACGATGATGGTATTCTCCTTTTGCCCGCTTTTCTCCAAGGCATCCAAGACCTTTCCGATTTGAACGTCAATGTAAGAGATGCAGGCATAGTAGCCATGAATCAGCTCACGCGCCTTTTCATCGGGAATCTTCACATTCTCAACATCCGAGAAAGAGATAAGCGCAGGAATGTCGCTGTATAGCTGCAATTCACCGCAATTGTGATAGGCAAACGCCGGACTGTTGAGGGCACGCTTACGGAAAGCGGCCAACGGCATCTCTTCACGGTTGTACAACTCCCAATACTTCTTGGGGGCGCAGAAGGGAAGATGCGGCTTCTTGAATCCCACAGCCAGGAAGAAAGGCTTTTCGGAACGGTATTCGTTCAGGAACTTGACTGCCCCGTCGGCTACAGCGCCATCGGTATAGGCATTGTCGGGCACAACGGTGCATTCGGTAGTGGGTTTGACGAATTTCTGAATGTATTGCTCTATTTCATTTTTCTTCGTCAGCCCTTTTTCCTTGGCTTCCTTACGGTATTCGTTGTAAAGCTTGCGAGTCTCCTCACCTTGGTATTGGGCCATGACGGGAAGGCCATGCTCTTTGCTCAAGAACTCCTCGTAATCCATATAAGGCTGCGACCACGAACGCTTGTCGTTCTCTTTATCCACGGAACGCGGGTCGTAAATCTTGCCGATACCGGCCACTGTATATCCGTTGCTGATGAAGTATTGCGGCAATGTCACAACATCCGGATTCTGCGAACGGATGAGTGTCTTCAAGTCCCATACGCGTGTTCGATCCGGGCACCATCCTGTCAGCAAACTGGCACGTGTGGCGGCCGAAACCGCTTGTTGGCAATAGGCTGAAGCGAACAAAGTTCCTTGTTCGGCCAACTTGTCAATATGGGGAGTGCGTGCAACCGGGTCTCCGTAACAACCAAGCAACGGTTTCAAGTCATCTATTGCAATCATCAGCACATTCTTTTTCTGTGAAGATGCCGTGTCATCTTCTGTCGGAACAGCGGCCATCGCCTTGTCCGGCATTAACATTCCGGACAGGGCCGTGAATGTCATGGAAAACAAAGTAAATTTTTTCATTTTTATCTCGTTATTAATTTTTGTTTATCTATAACCTCCAAGACTAAAAACAGTTTCAGAAGAAGTATAACCTAATCTTTCCAATTTCACTTCTATCTTTTCATCTTCCGCAACGCTTACAGGAACGGTGTAAAGCAACCATCGTTTTTCACCTTCCTTACGATAGAGGGCAGAATAGACGGACAAGTCATTCGTTACGACCAAATGTCCTTTTTCTTGACTCAGTTTCGGCTGTTCGCAAACTGGTTTTTTGCCTTCCGGCCACATCCGCTGCACGAAGAATTCCTCTTCCTTCGCTTCCCAATCCCTGTTGAAAGGGGCAATCCACTCTTTGCGATAAGCCTTACGCATCTTCTTCAAGACTCCGGCATAAGCGGGGTCATCCACTAAGTTCTGGATTTGGTAAGGGTCGGCTTCGCAATCGTAAAGTTCTTCTTCACCGGACGGAAGATTGAACCAACGGCTTTGCGCCTCGTCCAAGCTTCCATTGGCATAAAGCTCCAGCATCTCACGCATCATAGGCATAGCCAACCTGAACTGCACCGGACGGTACACGGGCTGTTTGGGCATATAGTTGCGTATATATAGATAACGGTTGGTACGTATGGAACCGCGTTTCTCTACCTGTTCGTCAAAACGGTCGGTGGCACCAAACACGTATTTTCGTTCCCGTTTCTCTTTATAGGTGCCATACATCGGTTGCCCGTGCATATAAGAAACTGGCCTGATGCCTGCAAGTGAAAGCACGGTGGCGGGAATATCAACAAACATGTTCATCTGTTCATTCAGCGTTCCCGCTCCTCGACCGTCCGGGAAACGTATCATAAAAGGTACCTTGGTACCCGAATCCATAATCTCGCGTTTGGCACGAGGCAATGGGCCACCATTGTCTGAATAAAAAATAACGATGGTATTCCCGGCCCTGTCACTCTTCTCCAGTTCGTCAAGCAACACCTGAAATTGCCTGTCCATTTCCTTGATATTGGAATAAAGCACTGCATGGTCATGGCGGACAATCTTTGTATCCGGATAATAGGGAGGAAGCAGAACGCTGTCCGGCGAAACCGCCAACGGTTTGTCCGCATTCTTCCAGATGAACGACTCATGCGTGACGTTCAGATTAAAGATGGAAAAGAAGGGGCGGTTTTCAGGGGCATGCTTCCAATGGGCTTTCGTTCCCTGTTCATCCCAAGCGGCATCCGGTGCGGGAAACTGATAATCCGTCTTGGCGTTATTGGTACAATAATATCCATGCTGCCGCATAAACTCAGTATAGCATTTGACTCCTTCAGGGGGCACCACGCCGAATTGCTTATTGAAATAATTGGAACGCATGTAGTTCGCCCCGTCGGCAGAAGCATAGCGCCCGGTTATCAATGAATAACGGCTGGGGGACGAAACCCCTACGCAGGTGTACATATTGGTGTGACGAACAGCCTGTCCGGAGAACCGGTCAAGATGGGGAGTAACAGCCACCTTGTTACCATAGCATCCCAAGTATGGACTGATGTCCTCGCACACAATCATCAGGATATTGGGTTGAGGAGTGCCGTTTGGCACTTTGGCATCTTCTCCGGCCATCCCTGTAAGCGGGCAAGCCATCAGCAATGTACAATAAGGAAGATGCAACTGAAAGAAGTTTTTTGTCTTCATAGATGTATTGATATTTAAAGAGAACCGGGACATAAACATTCCCTTTCCGTTGACAAAGGTAGAAAATGGCGCATATATAATGGTTTCAAAATTGGTATATAGGGTTTGTTTTCTGATTTATCCCGTTGTAAACCATACGAGAAACGTTTGTTTTGCCTATCTTTGCATTCAAAGAAATTCGCAAAAAAACAGATTTGAAACCATGAAAAATCCATTTTTGTTTTTGTTAGTGTGTCTTTTTTCGTTGTCTGCAACTTTGCATGCCCTCCCGTTCAAGGGAATATCTACCAAAAACGGGCTCTCCAACCGTCGTGTGCTGATGTCCGCCAAAGACAACGATGGTTATATCTGGTTTGTCACCCGAATCGGAATTGACCGTTACAACGGGGAATCGTTCACACACTACAACCTCTCCGAGACAGCCGAAGGCTTTGCGGAATTTCCCAAGGGCATCTTCCATGACAAGAATAAAAGCATCCACATCTTCAGCGACAGGCATATTTACCGCTATTCAGCGGAGCATGACGGATTTCTCCGCATCCCTAATATAAGAATTCCTGCCCATGAATCCATCAACACGGCCTCTTTCGACCCTACAGGACATTTATGGATAGGTACCACCGCCAACCTCTATACCGTGTCGGAAAACGATTCGGCACTGCACTCCGTCAAACAGAAAATATCCGTATATAGCATTCTGTTCAAGAACAACAAACACGGATGGGCGGGTACATCCAAAGGAATTTTCCACCTGGTCGGGCTGGAAGACGATTCTTACCTGCCCAACCGAGAGAAGATTCTTTCCGAGTTGAACAGCAAACGAATACAGACTCTCTATTATGACAGCTTAACTCAGAATCTATGGATAGGCACTTTCGGCAACGGACTCTACCGCTACAATGAATCCTCCAGGACATTGGATGCCTCTAACAGTTCACCACACAAACTTCCGATAAGAAGCATCTGCGCCATCGAGTCCGACCGCATCTGGGTAGGCATGGACGGAGAAGGCATTTGCGAATACAACCGTTTTGACGGAAAACTGACTGACGAATACTCGCAAGAACAAAACGGCTACAAACGCATTCCATCAAACAGCATTTACCACATTCTGGAAAGCGGGAACTCTGTCTGGGTATCCACTTACACAGGAGGAATATTTGTATATAACAAGAGCAGATTAGTACCCGCTTTCTATAACAACATAGAATACAACCGGGAATCTTTAGCCGACAACCATGTCAACTGCGTGCTCGAAGACAGACAGCACCGCATATGGATGGGAACCAACCAAGGTGTCAGCCGTTTTGACCCGGAGAAAAAAGAGTGGAAACACTTCTTGCAGGACAACACAGTGCCCAATACCATCATCTTGTCGCTCCACCAAGACCACGAAGGGAATGTATGGGTAGGAGGATATTCGTGCGACATTGTATATATAGACAAGAATGACCGGATACACAAACCCAATCTCGACATAGGAGGCAACAAGCAAGAGAAACAACAATACGCATACGCCATCCATCAAGACGAGAACAAGGACATTTGGATAGGAGGAATTATCAATGGACTTATCAAATATTCCCCAAGCACAAAGAAAGCCAAAAGAATGCCGATTAAGGGAATCAATCAAATACTGCCTTTCGGCAAAGACACACTGCTCATCGCTTCCAATCAGGGGATAATGGTACTTAACAAGAAGACGGAAAAAGCATCTTTCCTATCCTTGCAGAAAGATACTACCAGCCCTTTGAAAATCAACATTCAAAGATTGTGCATACTTCCCGAACGCCCCAACGAATTATGGATAGGTACAGAAGGAAGGGGAGTGATAAAATATGATATGGGCACGGGGCAGTGGCAACAATATACCCAAGCCAACGGGCTTTCGTCCAATAGCATTTGCGGGTTGCAATACGACCGGCAAGGGCGCCTATGGGTAAGCACAGAAAATGGACTGAATTGCCTCTCTCCCAAACATAACCATATAGATGCCTTCTACGAACCGGACGGGCTTCCCGACAACACACTGAACTTCCGTTCGCATTGCTTGTTGCACAATGGCCATATTGTTTTCGGAACGCCATCTGGAGCCTTTGAATTGAATCCGGATGAATACTCATGGAAACAGGACAAAGCATACAACTTGCGCTTTGAAGAATTTGCGCTCTTCAATGTCCCCATGTCTCCGCAAGAGAAGAATTCCCCTTTGCAAACCAGCATTGACAAAACAGAACAAATAACACTGAAACATAACCAGCATTCTTTTTCTTTCCGTTTCTTGAATCTCGGTTACTTGAATGCCGCCAAACAACTATACAGTTGGTATCTGGAAGGATTTGACGAAACGTGGAGCATCCCCACAGACCATCACCATGCCGTATATACCAATATTCCACCGGGAAAATATATTTTCCATGTCAAAGTGTTCAACGGTGGCAACGAAGAAAATTTCCAAGAGCGCACTATGCGCATCACGATTCTACATCCCTGGTGGGACACATGGATAGCTTGGATGGTCTATACCCTGCTTGCCGTTACCATTGTCTATTATCTGATAAGGGCTTACAAGAACAAGTTGGAGGCACGTGATTCCGACCAAAAGATTCGTTTCTTCATCAATGTAGCGCATGACATACGTACTCCGCTCACCCTCATCAAGGCACCGCTGAACGAAATAGAACAAGAACCTTTGACTGAGAATGCACAATCAGCCCTTGCCTTGGCGAAACGAAATACGGAAAAGCTTTTGAATATGGTTACCCAGTTGCTTGATTTTCAAAAGATAGAGCGTGAAGCTATGACTCTTCAAGTGGAAGAGACTTCTATGTTTGCTTTCATCAACAACCTCGTCTGCAATTTTGAACCATTGGCACATGAAAAAGGCATCCATATCCACACGGAATTAAGTTCGGAAGAATGTAGGGGGTATATTGACCAGCGAAAAATATCCATCATCTTGGACAATCTTATATCAAATTCCATCAAATATACGGAACCAAATGGTAATGTATGGATAAAAGGATGTGTGGAAAACGAGATATTGACGATAAAGGTTACCGATGACGGTATAGGCATTTCCGATTCTGACCAGAAAAAACTGTTCCGCCGCTTCTACCGGGGAGAGAACGCCACCAATTCCAAAGAGACAGGAAGTGGTATCGGACTGCTGCTCACCAAGAAAATGACCTTACTGCACAAAGGGGACATCAGCTTTTCAAGCAATGAAGGTATAGGAACTACCTTCACCATTAAAATTCCAGTTTCACAAAACAACTATTCGCCCACAGAAGTGATAAAGAAAGAACCTGCGGTAGAAAAGAAGGCAGTGCATCTGTCGGATTCAGAGAACAAAACTGAAAAAAAGAAAAACAAACTGTTGATAGTAGAGGATAATGAAGAGTTGCGCAGCTATCTGGCTCATTACCTCAGCCGTGACTATCAGGTATTGGAAAGCGCCAACGGACAATCAGCTTTGGAAATGGTCAATAAAGAAATGCCCGACTTTATCATCTCGGATGTGATGATGCCCGTACTTTCCGGCATGGAGTTATGCCAACAACTGAAATCGAACATAGAGACTTGCCACATTCCCGTCATTCTGCTTACATCGCTTGCCGAACGCGAGGACATCATCAAAGGATTGAACGCAGGAGCCGATGATTACATCACCAAGCCTTTCGACTTGTCTATATTGAAAACCAAGATAGCCGGTATTATCAACAACCGTCGCTTATATCATAAAAAGTTCATAGACAAATCAGCTTTCGATGAGGAATCGACCATCATCAACGAATTAGATAAGAAATTTATGGAAAAAGTGGTGGGATACATCGAAGAGAAAATGATACAGGAAGATTTTTCCATCGATACCCTGTCTTTGGAAATGGCGATGAGCCGCTCCGTATTCTTCAAGAAGATAAAATCGCTGACCGGACAAAGTCCACAAGACCTGATTCGCGACATAAAAATGAAGAAAGCCACCACTTTATTGTCGGAAAAGAAGTACAATATAGGGGAAATCGCATATTTGACAGGCTATCCTAATGCAAAATACTTTAGCACAGCCTTCAAAAAATATTATGGAAAAACCCCAAGTGAATATATAGTAAATAACCACAATAATTAGACCATTATATAAAATAAGGTTTAAGGGTGCTGTAAACCAGTGCACTTGTATCTTATTCTATATTTTATTAAGAAGTAAGCGACTGCTCAACTACATCTTGTGTATTCGATTTTTTATTGAGGTGCACTCCATTGTAAGTGCGTCTCGATTTTTTCATATGCCAACTTATCTCAGGGTTGTTATTGAGTGTCAATCTCGCTTTTTCCCGTTTTTTCCTGCATTTTCTCGGAACTGTCCCGATTATTTTCTCCATACATCCGGTAGCAGTTCCTTCAGGTCTCTGTCTGATTTGGGTGCCAGATAATAGGGGAGTTTACTGATCACATCATTCAGCCACTCTCTGGGGTTGACACCACGTTCCTTACATGAGCCAAGCAAGGAGCAGATTATAGCCGTATTCTCAGCAGCTTCGTGATTTCCGCAGAACAGCATGTTCTTTCTTGATATGACCAGTGGCCTCAGGGCATTCTCACAGCGGTTGTTGTCTATAAAGATTCTTCCGTCATGGAGATACGGTTTCATTCTTGGCAGCAGGGAGTAGGCATAGGCTATGGCTTTCCCCATAAGACTTCGTTTTAGAACTTTAGGGTATGTGTTTTTAAGCCAAAGTTCAAAGCTGTCAAGTATCGGCTCGGATAGACGTTGACGTAATTCAGCACGTTTTTCATACGGGAGTTCCTGTTTATCCGCCATGTATTCCACATTATACATATCCTGGATAAATTTGAGTCCCTGCATGGCATATTCCGGATTTTCTTCCTTGCACAGCTCTATATGCCTGCGGATATGTGCGAGACAGCCACACAGGCACACATCCTCTCTATCCTCAAAGGCGTCATAAATAGGATGGCCGTCACTTTGGAGATATCCTTTGAAGTTTTTCAAAAGCCTGACCGCAACTTTTTGTGAACGCGATCCGTTGTCGTAATGGAAGAAGAGCAGACGCGGCACAGCCGCTCGGACTATCCAGATGTATTCTTTTGCGGCTTTATGCCTCTCATGGTTTATAACCGGAAGCGTGGTCTCGTCAACCTGGAGGTAATCTGCGGCCAGTACTTTCTTCCTGAGTTCCAGATAAAGTGGTCTGAGAAGTTCGCAGACCGGTCTGAACCAGCCGTCCAATGTGTTTCTGGACAGTTTCACACCCAGATGTTCCAGCTGTTTCACTTGTCGGTAGAACGGGACATGATATTCGTACTTCTGTAAAAGGACCTCAGCGAGCATGGAAGCCCCGGGCATGCCTTTATATATGGGCATCAGTGGCATGGGAGCGGTTATTACAGCCTTTTCTCCGTTGTCAACGGCCTCCATTTCATTTTTCAGGGCATATGTGGGACGTACCGTGTCTTTCACATAGAGGTAGCCGGGTTTCATCTCAAGGGTCCTGGTATGTTCCTCGCCTATCTTGACGTATCTGCTTAAATCGACATTCTCCGGTTCGATGACGACTGTTACAACCGGAAGGTTATTCATGACGACCCGGTTACGGCGTGGCGTTTTATTGGCGGCCCGGGACTTGGGGACGGTAATCTGTTCAGCCGCCCTGCTCCGGGCCTCTTCGATTTCCGCCTCTATCTGTTCCAGGTCGCCATAGTCAAAAGGGAGCTTCGGGTCTCCGTTATCGACAGGCTTGCATTTCTCACTCATCTTTCCGAACACCTTCCTCTTCAGCCATGCCAGGGAGGCGTTCAGCTCAACTATCGTACCCCGGAGCTCTTCTATGGTCCTTGCCTGGGCCGAGATGATCTCACTCTGTTTACGGTTGATATCCAGCAGCTGTTCCATTGAGGATTCCACAGCTTGTCCGGTTGCATCTTCTTTTGCCATTCAATATCCTTTTTTGATGATATAAAGATAGCGAAAAGCTATAAGAAAAACAAGCCTTCAAGCTGTTTGTTTACAACTGTTTACCAATGCTTTTTCAAATTGGAAAGCCGTCTTTGCCTGCCTTTGCTGACATCTTCATTGATGCCTTCCACCATAACGACCAGGTCACTCCAGGTCATGGGGTAAGAACGGGTGGCAGGATCATAGGCGGGTATCTTGAAGGTGCCTTCTTCAAGCAGTTTCTCGTAAAGGACCAGACCGCCCGGTTCGGCATGGAGCAATTTTATCTTGGTCCGGAAACGGTTGTAGAAAATGAATACGTCCCCACTTCTGATGTCGCCTCCCATCCTCTCATGCACAAGGCCGCAAAGAGTGAACATACCTTTCCTCATGTCCGTATAACCGGGGCATAGGAAATATCTCATGCTGTCATTTAGGCAGAACATTGGCATTATATATTTTAGAGATCAGATTCAGGGCAGCTTCACAGCCGGAAGACCCTTTAAACTTCAACTTCAATCCGTTGGGTAATTCCAAGGATATTTCAGAGCTGTCCTTTCCTTTCAAGGGAAAGGGGACGCTAGGCTGGGGAGATGGCAGGGGAGTCTCGTGAGATATACCGGGGGATGGCGTGTCGCCATTGATTACTATGGGGACAAAGCTGTCTTTAACCCCTAAGCGGGAGGCTTCTGCCAATAACTCCCGCTCCGTTATACCGTATTTTTGTTTCCAAAGATAGAATCTACTACGGCTATAACCTTCATTCTCACAAAAATCAGCAATGGACAAACCACTCTGCTGCTGACGGAAAAGAACGGAGATAAATTTTTCTCTGCTCATCATGTGTTTACGTCGCTGCATCATAGGATATTATTTTTTTGTAGCAAAAGTAAGGAGGGAAAATGAACTGTAGAAGATGTACTTACTTAGGCGCTTACATTAAGAAATAGGATAAGATAAATCTTAAGTAAGGTGTTTTAAACATTTACTTTACTTCTAAATTATGATAACATCCTTTACACAATTCTCCCCTATAATCAAATGTAAATCAAGCTCGTATTGTCGCGGGTGTTCCAGCTTCGCTTTCCATACGTATTTTCCTTGCGACTGAAGTCGCCGAAAATACGTATGGAAACAAACACCCGGACAACGGGCTTGATTTGATGGAAGATTATAGGGGCTAACTGTGACCGACGTGACGCATAGGCGTTGCATATAACAAACATGGAATATGCGGCAGGAGAGCTATTTCTTTACCAGAATTCCATAACTATTTCCATTACACACCAACAATCTAAAACAATCTGGTGCCGGAATATTCTTTACCCATGGAAAACGGGGGCTTCAGTTCCCTCTGTTCTGCATGACAGTCTGCCTACGTATATCATTTACACCTGCCGGTCGGTTCTTTCCTTTCGGGAACAGCTTTTCTATTTTTAACGAAACTTGAATTTACTTTCATTTTTCCCTTTATCAACATCCTTTCTGGACATTTGATGACATCCGATGACACGTAATGTCACCTTTTTGAAAATCAGCATTTTATTCAAACTCTTCTTCTACTTTTGGAGTGTCAAACAAATCCATCAACTTAAAAATGAAGGGAATATGGAACAAGAAAAGAACATGAATGAGAAAACCAAACGGACCAGGAAACCGAAGGCGAAAGATGAGGCTCTTCCGGTGGAACAAATCACCGAACTGATGTTGGTCTACAACAAAAACGACCCGAAAGCCGGGATGCGGGTGGTCAGCGAAATCGGCAAGGACGGGAAAGTAAAGACGGTTCCGGCCGACGAGCAAAACGAAAACTCGTTCCTGAAATTCGACAAGAATTCGAGCATCCTCGAAAACTTCATCAGAAATTTCTGGAGCCAGCTCAAGAATCCAAGCCACTTCCGACTGCTTCGCATGAGCATCCACGACTACAAGATGAACAAGCAGGCCATTCAAGATATGGCAGAAGGCAAACAGACGGACGCAGTGAAGAAGTTCCTCGAACGCTACGAAATCCGTCCCAAAGAGAATAAGGAGGAACAAAGTACGAATCAAAAAGAAAAAATGACAATGGGAAAGAAAACAAAGCCACAACCTCAGGAACCCCTGCAGCCGAGTGAAGTGCAACAGGCAGCGCAAGGACGTGAACAGCAACCTGCACCGCAGCAACAGGGACAGGACGTTCCCCGCTACCGTTACAACGAGAACATGGTGGATTGGGAATCGCTGGAAAAAATGGGTGTATCCAAGGCTTCGCTCGAACAACAGGGCTTGCTGGATTCCATGCTGAGAGGCTACAAGACAAACAAGCTGGTACCGCTTACCCTGACTTTGGGAGCGGCAACGGTAAGGATGGATGCCCGCCTCTCGCTGATACCGATGCAGGACGGACAGGTCGGACTGGGTATTCACGGCATCCGCAAGGAGCCGCAACTGGAACGTCCTTATTTCGGGCATATCTTTACCGAAGAAGACAAGAAGAACCTGCGCGAGAGCGGGAACATGGGACGTGTAGCGGAACTGAACCTGCGAGGCGGCTCGACCGAGCCCTGCCTGATTTCCATCGACAAGATTACCAACGAGCTGGTGGCGGTACGTCAGGAACACGTGTATGTGCAGGATGAGGTGAAAGGAGTCAAACTTACACCGGAAGAGATACAGACCCTTAAAAACGGCGGACAGGTTTTCGTGGACGGCATGATGTCCAACAAGAACACGGAGTTCAGCGCGACACTCCAATACAGTGCGGAACGCAGGGGGCTGGAGTTCATCTTCCCCAAAGACCAGACATTCAACCAGCAGTCCATCGGCGGCGTACAGCTTTCCCCCACACAGATGAAGATGCTCAGCGAGGGACACACCATCCTGGTGGAGGACATGAAACGCAGAAATACGGACGAGGTGTTCTCCGCCTTCGTCACCATCGACAAGGTGACAGGTCGCCCGAACTACACCCGGCACAACCCGGAAACGGGCGAGATCTATATCCCCAAGGAAATCTGCAATGTGCAACTCACGCACGAAGACAAGGAGCAGCTCCGAAAAGGCCAGCCGATTTATCTGGAAAACATGATTAATCGTAGAGGCGAGGAGTTCTCCTCCTTTGTCAAGTTGAACCTGACCACCGGGAATCCGCAATACTCCCGCACCCCGGACGGTTTCAGCGAGCAGCAAGCCCCGCGCATCCCGGCAGAAGTTTATGGGCACGTATTCACCGCCAAGGAGAAAGCCAACCTCCAGGACGGTAAAGCGATTCTGGTATCCGACCTGAAGAACAACGGCAAATCGTTTAGCTCCTATCTGAAAGTCAATGCCAATACCGGGCAGTTGCAATATTTTCAGGAAAATCCGGATATCCGCCGCAACACGTCCCGACGCACCTCTCAAACGGAGAACTCACAGCAGCAGGAACAGAGACGGAGTGCAAGACAAGCCGTGTAAGACATGCCGGAAAAGAAAACAGATTTTACCCAACATTCAATCCACGAAACGTATGAATACGAATCAGAACAATCCCGCCTTGTACAAGGTGGAAGACATCGACTGGAACGCCCTGGAGTCCGTCGGCATCAGCAAGGAACAATTGGAAGCAAGCGGCAGCATGGAACCGCTACTTCAAGGCAAAGAGTCGGAAGTGATGCCCCTGAAACTCAGGACTTCGGTCATAGACCTGAACATGGACGCCACACTGAGACTGGTGCCGGATAAGAATGGGAGACCGGTTTTGGAAATCAACGGAATCACTCCGGAGAATCCTCAAACAATGTAATACAATAAAATAAGACAAGTCCAACCGCCTTCCTGTACCGTAACCGGTTGCGGTGCGGAAGGCCATAAAAAGGAAAAAGAATATGATTGCGATAGTGACAGACAAGCCCAACGTAGGCAGAGAGATAGCAAGAGTGTTAGGCGCGCACAAAAAAGAGAACGGCTGCATGAGCGGCAACGGCTATAAAGTGACATGGACTTTCGGGAACATGCTCTCTTTGGCGATGCCGAAAGACTACGGAGTGAAGAACGTGGAACGTGAGGATTTCCCGCTCTGCCCAAAAACATTCCAACTGATGCCCAAACACGTAAAGACCGAAAACGGCTGGATTCCGGACGTGAATGCCGTAATCCAACTGAAGGTGATAGCGGGAGTATTGGCAGACTGCGACTCAATCATCGTGGCAACCGATGCTTCCCGTGAAGGCGAACTGCTCTTCCGTTACCTTTATCAATACTTAGGATGTACGCAGTCCTGCCACCGTTTATGGCTCTCGTCACTGACGGACGAGGCAATCCGCAAGGGTATGGCGAACCTCTATCCATGCAGCCTGTTCGACAATATGTATCTGGCGGCGGACAGCCGCAATAAGGCAGACTGGCTCTTGGGGATGAACACCAGCTATGCGGTCTGCAAAGCGACCGGCTTCGGCAACAACTCCCTCGGCAGGGTACAGACTCCTGTATTAGCAGCCGTCTGTACCCGCTACCGGGAAAGGGAGAACCATATTGTCACAGACAGTTGGCCCGTATATGTCAATCTCAGCAAGAAAGGCAAGATACTTCGGATGCGACACCTGGAGGAACTGGTTGACAAGCAATCAGCCCAAGACCTCTATCAAGAGTGCAAGACAACGGACTATGCCCATATCACGACAATAAACCGCAAGATAAAGGAGTTGGAGGCACCGGCATTGTATAACCTGACTGAACTTTTGATAGATGCGAACCGTTATCACAACCTTACCACCGTACAGGTCATGGAGATTACGCAAACCCTTTATGAGAAGAAACTAATTTCTTACCCACGCACTTCCGGCCGTTTCCTGACGAAAGATGTGTTCGCCACATTACCGTCCGTAATGAAAAAGATTTCGGACTGGAGGGAGTTCCGCCCCTACGTCAAAGGTATGGGACTTGACCTTGCCGACCTGCCCCGTAAGGTCGTTGATGAAGACCGGGCGACAGAACATCCGCCTATCCTTGTCACCGGAATATATCCGGAAAACCTGAACAGGGAAGAGATGCAGGTATATGCGCTCATTGTTGGGCGGATGCTTGAGATCACCCTGCCTCCCTGCAAGGTGGAATACACAACGGTGGATGCGTTGTGTTCCACCCGTAAGTTTCGTATGCGGACGTGCCGAATTATTGAGAAAGGATGGTTGAATATTTTTGGCCGCAACCATTTGGTAGCTGAAGAGGGATGGCTGGAAGAGGAACTGCCGGAACTGATTGAAGGGGAATTGTTGAGAGTGACAGGATGTAACCTGATATACCGTAAATCTCTGCCGGTTTCTCCTCTGACGGATGCGGAACTGGTCGGTTATATGGATGATGCCGGATTGGGCACGGTAGCGACACGTCCCCACATCATCCGCACGTTGATGGACCGCAAATACATCCGTTATTCAGGCAAATACATTATCCCGACTCCGAAAGGTATGTTTGTATATGAGACCATGAAGGGGTTGGGAATATCGGAAGCCTCCCTCACTTCCGGCTGGGAAATCCAATTGGCACGCATGGAGCAAGGGAAACTGTCGCAGGAAGAATTTCTGGACGGGGTACTGAAACTGACGGGAGAAATCACGGACGAGATATTCAATACCTTCCGGGAGAAGGATGAGGAAAAGGGAACCGCCGATTGAAGAGGATCCGTTCCGAGTCACGTATAATATAATAATGTATAAGGGGAATGCAGGCCAAACGGTCTGCATTTTTCATTTTCGACAAGATACGTTTTACCGCTTTTAAGCGGCAAAGGTCTTGGATTGCCTCGTTTTTGCGCAAGGCGGCCCCTTAAAAGGGGCTGGGTTGGCTGAAAGAAAATCATCCTCGCTTCGCTCCGGTATTTTCTTTCGCCAAGCCTTGCACAAAAAGGCAATCCAAGTTTCGAGAGCCTATAAAATCGGGAAAACATATCCCGATGGGATTATTTATTAAAAAAATCAAAGGTATGAAACTGCAAACTGTCGAAAACATCTGCAAACAAGCAGCCTCACTGGCATTGCTTGTGGGAATATGCCTGCTTTACAGTAAAGGAATCGTTCCCGTGTGCACCATCCTGCTGCTTCTCTTTTCGGGAGCAGTCATAAGTCTTTTTTTCAGGACATTTTCCCTGATTGTGAAAATCATCCTGATACTGATTATCTCAAACCTGTTCGCATAACCTTTAATCCGCAAAAACATGAAGACAACAACCTTTTCAACCCCGGTTCCGGTCATGCCGGTCGTATGGCCAGTCATCAACAATATCAAGCCAGCCAAAAGACGTTTTCCGAACACACAGGATGAGCCCAAGCCCATCGGCTATTATCTGGAACCGTTGAGGAACATCACATCGAATCCAGACAGGCAACGTATTCTGAGAGAGTACTTTACAGAAAATTATGTGTAACACTTTAATACATTACCATTATGTTCTTTCAAACAATCAACCAGATGATTACGGCAGGCACAGACCTGAGCATCAACATCAGACGAGTGAACAACAACCTGGCAGTGGCCGTCGTGCCCAAACATGCCGGAGTGAAAGAGGGGGATGCCATCGTTCCGCTCATATTGAACGGCACACCCGAAGAATTGGATGCGGGATTCCTGCAAGCCATCTGTACGCCCATGCGGAAAGCGCAGGATATCCTTACCAATTTGGCCTCATTCGAGAAACAAGCGGAACAGGCGGCTTCACAAAGCAAGGCGGCTAAATCCGCAAACGAGAAAGAGTCAAAAGAGGCCCGCGAGAAACGGGAAAAGGTGGAGAAACTGCTTAAAAAAGCGGAAGATTCCACAACCGGCAAACGTTATTCCGAAGCACTGGCATGGCTCAAGCAGGCAAAAGCACTGGCTGGTACAGACAAACAGCAGGAGATTGATGCCAAAATGACCGAAGTGCAGAAGAAAGCCTCCGAAGGAAGCCTGTTCGGCATGGAACAACCCGCAATGCCTGACCCGCAACGTCCTCAGCAGCCTGCCGGACAACAGCCTGCAACATCCCCGGAACCGCAATACCCAAACGGAAGGCAGATTCCGATGTTCCCGCCCGGACAGCCCAATCCGGCCCCGCAACCTGCATTCCGGTCACAAACCCCGCAACCTGCGGTACAGCCTGAAAGGAAAACGGTGATTGCCGGACAACCGCAAATGCTTCACGCACAATATGCACAGCCTGTGTCACAGCCGCAGCCGGTTCAGCAACAGACAGCTCCGCAACCGCAGGGAATCCGCTTCCACCAACCGGTACAGATGCCACAGTCACGGATGGACGGCGGACAGCAATGGGTACAACCGGCCCCGCCACAACCGCAGTATGCACCGGTTCAGGAAACTGCAAGAACCAATGGCGGCACCGGATACCGCCCGCAGCCCCAAGAGAACGAGATGTACAACTTCGACAAGGAATTCGAGGAAGACCGGGAACTTCTCAAAGAAAACCCCTATGCCGAATACCCGGATTTTCCGAAAGAATGCCTTATGACGGACATGTCACAGATGGAACCGGCATATTGCTAAGTTAAGAATGAAGTCAAACCCTAAAAATATAGAAATCATGGCACTTGAAATCAAAGGATTGCAGCGAGTATTCAAATTTAAGAAGGACTCCAAAGAACTGGTGTTGGGCGACCCGGACAACAGCTTGTCCGTAAACGAGGTGATGGACTTCTATTCCATGACCTATCCCGAACTGACAACGGCGACCGTGCACGGACCGGAATGGGAAGAGGACAAGGCGGTGTATCGCTTCAAGACAACCATCGGAGTGAAAGGATAAGTGTATGGACAAAAGAAAGAAAAAGGAGGAGAAACCATGCAGACAGCTCTCAGAATCATCCAAGGAGGGATTGGCAAGGCTGATTATCCGTTCGGCAGGATCAGCAGACATCCAAAGGGGGACATCGGGACAAAAAAGAAGAGTACTGCCTCCACCGGGAAGCACCATGCTTTTCTAACGGGAAAAATCGTTCCCATAGCCCCTGACTTCAAGATAAGGAACAGGAACGACGACGCCTGGGTCAATCTCACGACACCGGAAAATTTTGATTATCTCTACCAATCGGCATTGAACTATGCCGGCCTAATGGGCATAAAGCTCCCTTTCCGATACAGAAAAGGGGGCAGCCCCCGCTTGAAAATCACCGAACTGTACAATGCGATGGATGAAAGTGTACCGGAGTGTGCCAATCTGGAAGAGAGAGACGGAAGACTTCACTTCTGCCTGTTCAGATACCATGACTGGCCGGAACCGGCGCTGTTTTGGATCCCCGTCGGTTTCACGGAACTGCTTCCGGTGGCATTGAAACGCATAGCCAAAGAATTCATCAGGCGATTTGTCCGGCATCACGGAGTGGGTCCCATTACGGATAGCTATTATTTCGATATAGGCATAGATGAGTTGAAGGATTGGAAGAACCGAGATTCCGACGCTTCTCCGAAAGAAATCAGGGAGAACAGCCGGTTGGCGGATTCCTACCTGGAGGGAAAACGGGCGAAAGCCCTCAAACGCATATACGGCAGACCGTTCTATTATAATCTGGAGGAAAGAATACGGCAATATCAGACTGAAAATAAAAAAGAGCGGGAATTGTTGGAGTTGATAAGGGAAGGTATGGCACTGATTACCCCCGAAAGTCCCTGCCTCATCAGTTATCTGTACGATTGGGCATACGAAGAGAGCCCGGATATCAACCCGATAGGAATGGAGCAACAGCTCATGCTGGTCTATTCCGATTACGACACGTTGGCGGAGTGCATACGGGACTACATGAACTCGGACTACCGGGAGACATACGCCCTCACACCGGTCACGTACAGGTACCTGACACCGGAAACAAACGAACTGTTCCGCATGGACGATTATCCGGAAAGGCTGTCCGAATGGCTGGAAAGGTTTACAGAATATATAAACGATAATTTCAAAAATGAAAAAGTATGAATGAACTGACCCGCAAACTGCAACAGGTCATGGTGCCCAAGGCGGCATTGATTGCCTACGAATACAGGGAAGGACGTTATGCGGCCGAGAAAAATTATCTCGAGCTTCGCCCCATCAACGGGAAAGGCAGGATGGAAGCCGCTGTTCCCGTCACGTATGAGTTTATGAACGCCCTGCTGGAAACCTATACGGACGACCGGCGGAACGTGCCGCACGGGAAACTGCCCGGCAATATGCTGTGGTGCGATACCCGCAAGGGGCATGAACGGTATATCTGGTACAACCCTCCCGGAAAAAGGCAGATGTTTTTCGCCGAAAGACTGAATATACCGGACGGTACGTTCCATACACCGGGAGTCATCTATGAGGTTTCTTCCGGGGGACTGCATATATTCTCTTACAAAGGGAACATGCCCGAAGAAGACAGCGCACTCTTCCACGCACCCTTCTTCAATGTCACCGGCAGCAGTGTCTGTTTGGGAAATGCCTCACTGGAAGAGCCGGAGGAGATGACCTTTTCCAAGCTTCAGGAGCATTGGGAAAAGCGTTTTTGGCTCAGCGAGTTCTCCCATTTGGGAGGAAAGAAGAACCCGACCCGCAGTAATCTGGTATCAGTAACGGAGAAGGCACGCGCCCAACCGTTCGATGAGAATGAGTTAAGACCTTTGGACAAACGACTTAAAGACCTATTAGTATGAAAAAGATACATTATACGGATCGGTACCTGCTCAATCCCTACCATCCCGTAACCGTTTTCGTGGTTGGCGCAGGAGGAACCGGTTCGCAAGTCGCCACTAATCTGGCGCGAATAAGCGTGGCGTTGCAGGCATTGGAGCATCCGGGACTGCATGTGACAATATTCGACCCAGATATGGTTACGGAAGCGAACATCGGCCGCCAGTTATTCAGCGAATCGGAGCTTGGATTGAACAAGGCGGTGGCACTCGTGACCCGCATCAACCGTTTTTTCGGCTTCTCATGGCAAGCAAAGGGGAATCGCTATCCACAAAAATCCTCTGCCGACCGGGAAAATCACGAATTGGCGAACATAATCATCACCTGCACGGACAATACCCGCTCCCGGATGGATCTGTGGCGGTTCCTAAAAAGACATCGTGGGGACACTTCCGACAACGAACAGGATCCGATATACTGGATGGACTTCGGGAATGCCCAGACCACAGGGCAGGTACTGATAGGAAACATCCGCAACAAGATTTCCCAACCGGTATCCAACGAATACCTGCCCGTACCACGGATGAACGTCATTACCGAAGAGGTGCATTACTCCACCATCAAAGAGAAAGATTCCGGTCCGAGCTGCTCGCTGGCGGAAGCCTTGCAGAAGCAGGACCTGTTCATCAATTCCATGCTGGCCCAGGTAGGGTGCGAGATTCTTTGGAGAATGCTGAAGGAGGGAAGGACATTCCACCGAGGAGCCTATCTCAATCTTGACACGCTGAAGGTAAGTCCTATTCCGGTATGAACGGCAGGCGGCAGTCTCTTTATGCTTTGGGAACATAAGGGAACTGCCGCCTTATCCGAATTATTTCAGTCTGCCGACCATTCAACCTGCCACATCACTGCTTCTTTTTCCCGCGCTGCTGCAAGAACTCCCGTATTTCCGAGCTGCGGTAAAAATTCTTCCCGTTCTCATCGGTCTGGTAGTAGCGGATCAATCCCTTTTCCCGGTAGCGGGCTACCGTCCTAAGTGTAACGCCAAGCAATTGGGCGATGTCACAATTGTCCAGCAGCGTATCCCCGTCCAGACAATCCTTCAGGCGGTTCATACGGTCCAGTTTCTTCTCGATGCGGTCAAAGCCTTCCACCATCGTCTGTATCATTCTTTCGAGTATCTCATTGTCTATATACATGGTATAATTCTCCTATCAATTTTTAAGGTGATTACTGGATACCCTTCTTGTGCGCACGGTCAGGAGTATATGTATTTATAGTGAAAAAAGTGTGCCGAAAGCTTGAATAAAAATCTCACAGGAATATAATGGCTTGAACGACAGAATGATACAACTATGAATTTTAAAAGGGCTTTGAAAAAATGTAAACTTCAAAGCTGTAAATTTTTTAGGCACTTTACAATTGCCATTTTACACATCTTTCCTTGCGTAAGAAATCTGATGTCACACGATGACACCTGTTGACATCCCCTTGGAAATGAACGGTCTGCTCCTTTATCTTTGTCCCGGACTAAAAAGAATATGCCTATGGAAATCGTGAGTATCGAAACAAAGACATTCGAGGAAATGGAGCAAGCTTTTCTTGCTTTCAGACAGAAACTGCAAAACCTGTGCAACCGCCGCCCACAAAAGAAAATGGATGAATGGCTGGACAACCAGGAGGTGTGCGGTATCCTGAATATTTCTCCCCGTACATTGCAGTCTCTGCGAAGCAACGGTACGCTGGCTTATACCCAAGTGGAAAGAAGAAGTTATTATAGGAAGCAGGATGTCATGAGGTTATTGGAAATGGCCGGAATTAAACCATCTAAGACAATACAGCCATGAATCAGATAATAACCAAAGAGCACCAGCTGGTCGCGAATTTTTATTTGGAACTGGAGAATATGTCCCGCCAGCTTGAGTCCATAATGAAAAACCAAAAAACGTTGTTGAACGGAGAGTGCTTTATAACAGACACGGAGCTTTCTTCACGCCTTAAACTGACAAAACGGACTCTACAAGAATACCGGAACAATGGGAAGATACCCTATTATCAAATAGGCGGAAGGATACTTTACCGGGAGTCCGACATTGAAAAGCTGCTTTCGGACAACCGTCGGGAAGCGTTCAGATAAACATCAGGCAACAATTGAAAGGCTGCCCCGCATAACCATCAAGGGCAGCCTTTCGCCTTTATGATTAGTAGAATATCAACCGGGCGACTCCTTCCATATCTTCCATGATGCTATGATCCAAAACACGGGCATAATGCTGTGTCATACGTGTGGAAGAATGTCCAAGCATTTTTGATACATTCTGCAATGCCACGTTGTTGGCCAATGTGATGGTCGTTCCAAACGTATGGCGGGCCACATGCACGGTCAACCGCTTGTTAATCCGGCACAATGTTGCGATCTCCTTCAAATACTCGTTCATCTTTTGGTTCGAGGGAACCGGCAAACAAGGGCCGTCCGGATTATCAGGGTTCCATCCTTTGTATTTTTCAAGAATAGCCACGGCTGGAGCCAGCAAGGGGACATTGCTTGTGCAGGTTTCTTTGGCTGCGGTAATCTTCACTCTGGACTTGTGTATCCACAATTGCCCCTTATTGTCACGGTACAGATGTATAGGCCTTAGGGTAGTAACGTCAATGTACGACATACCGGTCAGGCAGCAAAAGAGAAAAAAGTCTTTTACATGTTCCAAACGAGTAGTCGAAAAATCCTTGAAAATGATCCGTTGTAATTCCTCCAATGTCAAGAAAGTGGGGCAAGTTTCTTCCTTACGAAACAGTTTCTTGCGCTTACCTGCGAACGGATCGAATGACAGCCAACCGTTATCCTTGGCTATTCCTATTATTTTTCTGAAGCAACTCATATATTTGGTCAGCGTATTCTGAGACAATTTTCTGACCACTCGTAGGTGCATTTCAAAAGCGTCAATAAACTCACCGTTCAGTTCGCTGAAAGCAATGTCTTCTTTCTTATAGAATTCATTGATTACCGTTGCCAGTGATTCATAACAGTTCCCGTAACGGGAAAGTGTGGATTTCTGATACTCTTTGCCAATCAAGGCAGTCCAGTCATCCATATATTTTTTCATCGTGCCCAAGACCGTGCGGCGTTCTTCCTTAGAGAATAGCTTTGCTAAAAGATTCTTAGGAGTAATCAAAGCTTCCTGACATAACAGTTCTTTATGAATCTGGTACAACCGTACAGTCAATGATTCGATATAGCTGTTCAATTCGATGGATGCCCGGTCTTTTCCCCTGCTACATCCTTTGGCATTGTTCCACATCTTTAGAGGGATACTTCTTTGAATACGGATTTCGTCTAATTGTCCGTTAACTGTTACACGAAGAAAAATCGGTGCCTCACCGTTTTTCAATAGTTTGCTCTTGCGTATGAAGAACAAAACTTTCATAGATTCCTGTTTCATACCACTTTTTATTTACATTGTAAAACTACTAAATATGGAACAAGTAAATCCTATACAAAAATATGAAAATCAACGAAGTATCATACTTTCAGGGGCTTTTTGCAGTGGTCCTAAAAAAGCCCCTGAATTTGCACCTGGCATACTTCATAGAAACGCTACATTCTGCTTATCCTTCAGCAATGCAAAAAGCTCTGATTCCGTTGAGAATCAGAGCTTTTCCTAATTTTTCTTTCTTGAGAAGCGGTGCGTACGGGACTTTAACTTACACAATCAAGAAATCTCACAAAGCTGCAATATGTTGATAATAATCAAGTTATTACAAATCAACTATATTACTAAATATCATTAAATACCTTTTGCTATTTCAATTATTGGGTGTATATTTGGGTGTTGAATTTCAAATGCACCCAATTATGAATATTAAACGAAACATCATCTTTTCATTGGAAAGCCGCAAGAAAAACGGAGTGCCAATCGTGGAGAATGTCCCTATCCGTATGCGTGTGGTTTTCGCCAGCCACCGTATCGAATTTACAACAGGCTACCGCATTGATGTTGCCAAATGGGATGCCGACAAGCAGCGTGTAAAGAACGGCTGCACCAACAAGCTGAAGCAAAGCTCATCGGAAATCAATGCGGACTTGCTGAAATACTACACCGAAATCCAAAATATCTTTAAGGAGTTCGAGGTACAGGGATTCATGCCCACAACCGAACAGGTAAAAGATGCATTCAACAGATTGCATGACGGGAAAAAGGAAGATGAGGAACAGGCTCCGGTGGTGTTTCTGCCTTTGGAGGTGTTTGACGAGTTCATCAAGGAATGCGGCACGCAAAACGGCTGGTCTGACGCCACCTATGAGAAATTTGCCGCAGTCAGGAAGCATCTTGAAAAGTTTGACAAGGGGCTGACCTTTGAATCGTTGGATGAACCCAAGCTGACAAAGTATGTGAATTTCCTGAAAGATAGCGAAGACATGCGGAACACGTCCATCATGAAACAGGTCGCATATCTGAAATGGTTCCTGCGTTGGTGTACCAAGAAAGGGTATTGCATGAACAATGCATATGAAGATTTCAATCCCAAATTACGAAGCACTCCGAAAAAGGTGATATTCCTCACTTGGGAGGAACTGAACAAACTCAAAAACTATCAGATACCCGAAACAAAGCAATATCTGGAACGGGTGAGGGATGTCTTTCTGTTCTGCTGCTTTACCGGACTCCGGTATTCGGATGTGCATAACCTGAAGAAAAGCGATATCAGGGACGGATATATAGAAATAACTACCGTAAAGACCGCAGAAAGGCTCATCATCGAGCTTAACAACCACAGCAAGGCAATACTCGACAAATACAAGGATGTGGAATTCGAGGGGCATAAGGCTCTCCCCGTCATCAGCAACCAGAAAATGAACGATTATCTGAAAGAGTTGGGGGAGCTTGCTGAAATCAATGAGCCAGTAAGCGAGACCTATTATAAAGGGAGTAAGCGGATAGACACCATTACACCCAAATACGCATTGTTGGGCACTCATGCCGGAAGAAGGACATTTATTTGCAACGCCTTGGCTCTCGGCATTCCGGCTCAGGTGGTTATGAAATGGACGGGACACAGCGACTACAAGGCGATGAAACCCTACATTGACATCGCTGATGATGTGAAAGCCAATGCAATGAGCAAATTCAACCAACTATAAAAACAATCATCAAGTTTCATGGAAAGCCTGTAAATCGGCTTACCTTTGTGACTTTCAATACATACAACAATGAGCAACAACGATAACAACATAGAGAAAAGAAGTTTCGAGGCTTTCGTCAATGCCATCGGTTCAGAGATAGAGCAGGCGCAAGTCCGGCTCATCAGTGCCGCCAATGCGCAGATGCTGTTCCACTACTGGAAGATGGGCAATTACATATTGTACCACCAGAACCGACAAGGCTGGGGCGGCAAGGTCATCAAGAGACTGGCGCAGGCGATACGGTTCAGTTATCCCGAAAAGAAAGGATATTCGGTCAGGAACTTGGCTTATATGTGCCAGTTCGCACGTTCATATCCATTGGGCGCATTACGGAGTTTTATAGAAACCGATACGAAATTACTTACTCCAAGTGTGCAGAAAATCACGGATGAACTTCAAAGCCTGAACAATATGATATTTGCGCAAGAGCCTCTTGCGCAAATTCAATCTTCAGACAACAAGGAAGTTGCAATTGTGCAAGAACCTCTTGCACAAATTCAGGATGTAGCCCAAACAGTCGCTGCCGCTTACCAAATAGCGATTGAGGACATAGAAAAACTGTTCCTGGCATCACCTGTTGCAAGAATCAATTGGGCAAGCCATGTGATTCTGCTGAACAGTTCCCTTCCGTTGGGTGTCGATTACTGGTATATGAAGCAATCCGTGGAAATGGGCTGGAGCAGCAATACTCTTAAAATGCAGATTGAAAGCAAATTGTTTGAACGGCAAGTCAACAGCCACAAGGTCAATAATTTTACCGCCACGCTTCCTGCGCCCCAAAGCGACCTTGCCAACTACCTGTTGAAAGACCCGTATATCTTTGACTTGGCGGGAGCCAAAGAACGTGCGGACGAAAGGGACATAGAGGAACAACTGGTGAAGCACGTCACCCGTTACTTGTTGGAGATGGGCAGCGGATTCGCCTTTGTCGCAAGGCAGAAGCATTTCCAGATTGGCGACAGCGATTTCTATGCTGACCTGATTCTGTACAACATAAAACTACATGCATACGTAGTTGTGGAACTGAAAGCCACCCCGTTCAAACCGGAATACGCCGGACAACTGAACTTCTACATCAATGTGGTGGACGACAAACTGAGGGGAGAGAATGACAACAAGACTATCGGGCTGCTGTTGTGCAAAGGCAAGGATGAGATTGTCGCACAATATGCGCTGACCGGCTATGACCAGCCTATCGGCATCAGCGATTATCAGCTCAGCAAGGCTGTGCCGGAAAACCTGAAATCGGCACTGCCGAGCATAGAACAGGTGGAAGAAGAACTGACGATGCTTCTTGACAATGAAAAGAACAGACAAAAGTAGGACACCTATGGCAGACAATATACAGACGATGATTCCCCGATACGGAGAACTCAACAGAATATACAGGGACTATATAGACAACAGCACTTTCTCTTTTGACAGGCAGAAATTTATTTCCGATTTCTGTCAGCAGTACAATGACATGAAATCTTTTGAAGCCGCCATCCTTGAACTGGTGCTTGACAGGCAAAAAGAGCAATACACCCTGATACTCAACAGCCTGAAAACCGAAATAGAAAAGAGCATACAGGCTTATGAAAC